>SAMEA104315420__coassemble_179_pt1 | contig 59360 bp, 38 predicted proteins | sample SAMEA104315420__metabat2_high_PE_027 | metagenome-assembled genome bin SAMEA104315420 (sample SAMEA104315420) | gut metagenome | biome: Monkey gut; feature: monkey-associated habitat; material: faeces | place: China | collected 2013
TTTACACTGTTCTTTAATTGTTAAAACGGTGTAAAGTAAATCTGTATAAAGTCAATATCTTACAAAACACATTTTACATCGTATTTCACATACGGAAAAATCGAACAATTTTATAATGTATTACTCTCTTATATCCAGAATCTCTTGATATAAAAAAAGGATGAAAAGCAATGTTTTTCTTAACCTCTATTAAGATTTTTCAAAAAAATTTTGCTATCTCAGAAAAATGAAGTACCTTTGCATCACCTTAAGAATTTAGTAATAACTTCATCATTTTAATACATTTAGGATAATAAACCTACCATGGCTTTTATCGAGACAAACAACATCAAAGGCGATGTCTTCGGTGGCATCACAGCCGGTATCGTGGCACTCCCACTCGCACTGGCATTCGGTATTCAGGCATTTAGTGGCGTTGACAGTCCTGAAGCATCCAGCATGGGTGCCCTTGCAGGTCTTGTCGGAGCTACATTGCTCGGTTTCTTTGCAGCCCTCTTTGGCGGCACTCACTCACAGATTTCCGGTCCTACTGGCCCTATGACCGTCATCACCGCTTCCATCGTGAGCGGAGCATGGGCAAGTTCGCAGGGCAACATCTCCGCTGTAATTCTCTCCATGTCGCTTGCCGGCATCTTCTGCGGACTGTTTCAGGTTATCTTCGGACTTATTCGCATTGGTAAATACGTGCGTTACATCCCTTATCCTGTGCTCTCTGGATTCATGAGCGGCATCGGTGTCATCATCATCCTCCAGCAGATTTATCCTATCATAGGCAAGAAATCACCTGCCAGCACACTGGATATGATTATCAATTTCCCTGCTGCTCTGGCTGACGGAGTGAGCGTTATTGCCCTTGCTCTCGGACTTGCTTGCATCTCGCTCATCGTCCTTGTGCCAAAGGTGACTAAGAAGGTGCCTGCCACTCTCGTTGCTCTTATCGCTGTGACCGTGGTTTCCCTCTTCACAAACCTCGACTCTTCTCTCACCATCGGCAATATCCCTGCCGGTCTTCCTATGCCTTTCTTCACAAAGGTGCAGCTGGATGGCATCGACTGGGCTTCTGTACTTGAGGCTTCTATCGTCCCTGGTCTGACACTTGCTGGACTTGGCAGTATCGACACTCTGCTCACTTCTGTGGTTGCAGACAATATCACTAAGACCAAGCACAACTCAAATCAGGAACTCATAGGTCAGGGTATTGGTAATGCTGTGGCAGGCTTGTTCTGCGGTATTGCTGGTGCGGGCGCAACTATGCGTACTGTGGTGAATGTAAAGTCTGGTGGTCGCACTCAGATTAGCGGTATGATACACGCTGTCCTTCTGCTTGCCATCCTTCTCGGACTTGGTTCTCTCGTGAAATATGTACCACTCTCAGTTCTTGCTGGTATCCTTATCACCGTAGGATGGGGCATCATCGACTTCCGTGGATTTAAGGATATCCTCCGCATTCCTAAGTCTGACGCTTTCGTTATGATGGTGGTATTCCTCATGACTGTATTTGTTGACCTGCTCACCGCTGTGGGAATCGGTATGGTAATCGCTTGCGTTCTCTTCATGAAGCGTGCTGGTGACCTCGTAGAAAACAGCTATAGCGCTAAGGCTCTCGACACATTCGACAAGGAAAGCCCATGGGAAGACGAGAAAGATATTCCTGAAGAAATCCGCAATCGCATATATATCGAGCGTCTTGATGGTCCTATCTTCTTCGGTAGTATCACTGGTTTCCAGCGTGTTATGCACGATATTCCTACCAATGTGAAGATTGTCATCATCCGTATGCGTCGCGTTCCTTTCATGGACCAGAGCGGTGTTTACGCTATGGAGACTGCTATCAAGGACCTTCAGGCTCAAGGCATAAAGGTGCTTATGACCATCATACAGCCTCAGCCTCGCTATATGCTTGAGAATCATCATATCATCCCTATTCTCATTCCTAAGGAGAATACTTTCGAGACCTTCGAGGAATGTACTGAATATCTCAAAGGTCTGTAATCGACTGATGGTCTTGTCATTTGGTGGTTATATTGTTTTGTAGAATGGTTGAATGCCGTCATTGTTTGTAACTTATCAAACAACGAAACAACAAAACAACATAACCACCAAACAAACAGACAACATAACCGTTTTTTAATCAAAATAAAATAAATCATCCCTTCACATACTCACGATTAAGAGTATGAAAAGGGATGATTTGTTTTCTCATTTTGCAATAAAATCAGGACGGCACTTTCAGAAAAGTATCAATACGCTTAATGCCCTTTTCGGTGCAAACGCCACGCAGGAGACTGCATACAAAACTGAGAAATATCTCTTTCATGTCATAAGGTTTATAATCATCTTCAGTGCGGAAGAGCATGTGCATATCACGGGAAATCTTTACAAGCAAATCGTAATTCACATCATCGCGGAAATAACCTTCTTCTATTCCTTTTGCAAAGAACTCCTGATACTTGTCTTCATCTTGTCCTCGTATCACCTTAAACCTCGCCGAGAGTCCAGGATAACGCGACAACTCACTAAAAAAAAGCGGATTGGTATTAGCATACATCTCTGTATGCAGACGCAAGAACTCAAGCAGGAGATCCATAATATCATCCGTCTGCTTGGCAAATAGATCCATCTTCGTCTCCCACTCCTTGTAAGAATCCACTAAGACATCAAACAAGAGTTCCTCCTTATTCTGGTATGTTTCATAAAGAGTACGCTTGCTTATCTTCATGGTTGAAGCAATGTCATCCATCTTCACGGCTTTGATACCATGAAGTGAAAAGGCCTTTCTCGCCACTGGAAGTATCTGCTGCTTCAAGTGTCTGTGCCTATTGGTCTGGCTTTCTTGCATAGGCAATAATGGGAAGATTAAGGTAAAACTTTCAATTCAAGATTATTGGCATATCTCAGAGATGCCACTTATATCGCTCATCTATATCATTTTGCCCACAAAGTGAGAACGCTTCACGGCAATCTTACTTTGTGGGTAAATATTCAAAATGGGCAACTATTGTTTAAAATGGAAGGTCGTCAGCGCCTCCATCTGCTGGTGCCTCCGGCTGTGCAGGGAATGGAGCAGCTGGATTTACAGTATTGTCAGCTACTGGAGCCTGAACTGGAGCAGCAGCAGCTACTGTTCCTGGGAATGGATTCTGCACGGCAGCAGCGGCATTTGGATCCACCTGACGAACATCAAATGCACGAACACTGTTAAACCAACGTCCGTTATACTCATGAGCATCAATATCGAAAGCCACGAGAACTTCCTGACCTATCTGGATATTGAAGCGCTGAAGGCGGTCTGCTCCCAATACAGAGAAGACCATCTTTCTTGGGTATGTGTCATGTGTCTCAATGACAAAATCCTGAGCTACCCATTCACCACGCTGATTCGTACCACTACGCTGTGGCAGAGCTGTTATCACTTTTCCTTGTAATTCCATATTTTATATTATATATAAGTTTCTTGATAATTATTGGGAATTTATGTTTTTCACACATTCCGTCTGCGAAATTACTAAAATATTTTTAATTTAGACAAATTTCATGCGATTATTTTTCTAATTATGCCAAAACTTTTGTATCTTTGTAACCTAAAACGGAAAGAAATAAAAATCAAAAAAAATATAAACTATGAGATTCTCACTTTCAAGTACTGCACTTAGCAGCAAACTCAACATCCTAAGCAAAGTAATAAGCCCTAAGAACTCTATTTCCATTCTGGAGTGCTTCCTCTTTGAGATAAAGGATGGAAAACTGACACTCACCGCTTCCGACAACACAAATATGATGAACTGCACTATGGATCTCATCGAATATGATTCTGATGGTTCATTCTGCGTACCTAACCGCATCATGCTCACTTCCGTAAAGGAACTTGCAGAGCAACCTATCGTCTTTGACGTAAACCTCGAAGATAATAGCATAAAGATGAACTATATGAATGGCTCATACAGCATCTTCGGACAAAGCGCTAACGAGTATCCTCGCATGAAAGGACTTGAAGGCGAAGCCACTTCCACAGTCCTTCCTTCTGAGGTTCTCATCAATAATATCAACCGCACACTCTTTGCTACCGCACAGGATGAACTCCGAATGGTAATGAATGGTCTCTACTTTGACCTCAAAGAAGACTATATGGCCATCGTAGCAAGTGATGGACATAAGCTCGTAAGAAACCGTATTTATGGTTGCAAGACAGAGACTCCTGCTTCATTCATCCTGCCAAAGAAGCCTGCTACATTGCTGCGCACCGTGCTTGCCGCTGATGGTTCGGACGTTACTATCCGCTTCAATCAGTCTAATGCTGAGGTAATATATAATGATGGTATGCTCTCTTGCAGACTTATCGAGGGCAAATACCCTAACTATAACAGCGTTATTCCACAGGATAATCCTAACCGCCTCACTATTGACCGCAAGGCTCTTATTAGTGCTCTGCGTCGCGTAATGCCTTTTGCAAGTGAAAGTACACAGCTCGTGAAACTCAGAATCCAATATAACAGTCTCGAAATCAACTCTGAGGACATCGAATTTGCTACAAGTGCTCGTGAGAATGTGGTGTGTGAATACGGCGGTATGCCTATGAGCATCGGATTCAAGGGTAGCGCTCTCTATGAGATATGCAACAATCTTACCTCTGACGAGATAGTAATCGAGCTCGCTGACCCAGGTCGCGCCGGCATCATCTCTCCTGCACAGCAGCCTGAAGGTGAAGACGTGCTCATGCTTATCATGCCTATGCTCCTCAACGACTAAGGTATTTGATTGGTATGGACTATAGTTTTTGATTGCCAATGACTTTGCTTTTGATTGAAAATGGCTATGCTTTTGATTGCCAATGGCTATATTTGCAATCATCAATATCTAAAAAATTGGCTATCAAAAGCTATAGTTATGATTTTCAACAACTGAGCAAGGTAATAAATAGAACATTATTATTGGGTGGTAATCTACTATTCCACCTCACTACAATGAAACTTAATCTCACTAAACCATTGGTCATCTTCGACCTTGAGACGACCGGTCTGGACATCAGCAAAGACAGGATTATCCAGATTTCATACATCAAGGTAATGCCTGACGGCACAGAGAAAAGAGGCAATCACCTCGTCAATCCGGAACGTTCTCTACCCCAGTTGGTAGTCGAACTGACAAGTATCACTGACGAGATGCTGGCTGACAAACCTACTTTCAAGCAGATTGCAGCCACTTTAGCACACGAATTTGAGGGCTGCGACTTCGCCGGTTTCAACTCAAACCGTTTCGATGTGCCTATGCTTGCTGAGGAATTTCTCCGTGCAGGGCAGAATTATGACTTCTCCCGCTGTCGTCTCATCGACGCACAGACCATTTTCCATAAGATGGAACGCAGAAATCTTGCTGCTGCATATAAGTTCTATTGCGGCAGAAAGATGGAAGATGACTTCCAAGCACACCTTGCTGACCAGGATACAGAAGCTACATACAGAGTGCTTCAGGGCGAACTTGACATGTATGCTCCTGGCAAACAGGAAGAGGAAGAGCGTCAATTAGAGAATGATATGGACGTTCTGAATGAGTTCTCACGCCAAAATGATAACGTCGATTTCGCCGGAAGACTGGTTTGGGGCGACGTGAAAGGACCTGACGGAAAGCCTCTTCTCGACAAAAACGGAAAGCCACGAAAGCAGGAATACTTCAATTTCGGAAAATATAAAGGCTTCACAGTGGCTGACGTATTGCGTCGCGATCCGGGCTATTTCAGTTGGATGATGGCTGGTGACTTCCCTCTTGAGACCAAACAATGGATGACTCGCATCAGAATGCGTGAGTCTGGACTCATGGGAAAGTAAGTCACTAAGCGCATTTTACGCCATTATTATATGCACATTACTGTATTATAAAGCGCATTTTACAACATTATAAAGTGCTGCTTACTATGTTACGGAGCGCATTCTACAACATTATAATAAGTAAAAAAGAATTGACTGTACTCGGAAAAAATAACTCATTGATACGTACCATCGCTGTTATGGCGATGGTATGGTCATGTATTGTCCCTGCTTCAGCACAGGAATTGCTGGCTAAATTCACAGTCAACCGAAACGCAGTGCAGGGCACAGACAATGCTGTCTTTGAGAAATTCAAGGAGACTATCGAAGACTTCGTCAATCATAAGCAGTGGACCAACCTGCATTTCCAGGAGCATGAACGCATTCCTTGCAACTTTAATATCACGGTAAAGAAATACAATTCAGAGACAAATCTCTGGACATGCACCGCCATGATACAGGCAAGTCGCCCGGTATTCAATAGTTCCTACACCACCACATTCTACAGTAATAATGATGGAGACTTCAATTTCGAGTTCTCACAATTCGACCAACTGGAGTTTAATGAGGACGTAATAGACAATCAACTGACCGCTCTCATAGGCTATTATGCCTTCCTTATCATAGGACTTGACCTCGAAACATTCTCTCCAAACGGTGGAGAAGAGATATTGCAACGCTGCATGAACCTTACCAATAATGCGCAAAATCTCGCATTTTCCGGATGGAAAGCATTCGATAATTCCAAAAATCGCTTCGCAATAATCAATGATTACCTCGATGGTGCCATGGCTCCGTTCCGCCAACTGCAATATGATTACTACCGAAAAGGACTGGATGAAATGGCTAACAACGTGGAACGTGGACGCACAGAGATTACCACTACCATAGAGAATAATCTGAAAAAGGCACATAATGACCGTCCTCTTTCGCTATTACCACAAATCTGGACGGAATTCAAGAAAGACGAACTTGCCAATATATATAAAGGTAAGGGAACACAAAAGGAGAAAGAAAGCATATATGAAATTCTCCAAAGCATCAATGCTTCACAAAATTCCCAATGGGAAAAGATCAAACAGTAAACCATGCTTAAGCTATTACACATAAAAAACTTTGCCCTCATCGACTCCTTAGACATCGAGTTTGACGCAGGATTCTCAGTCATTACGGGTGAGACTGGCGCCGGAAAAAGTATCATTCTCGGTGCTATTGGGTTGCTTATGGGACAACGTGCCGACTCAAAAGCCATCAAGTCAGGTGCTCAGAAATGCACCATTGAAGCACATTTCGACCTCTCTAAGTATGGCATCAGCAAATGGTTTGAGGATAATGACATTGACTTCGACCCAGAAGACTGCATCATTCGTCGCGAACTGACAGCGGCAGGAAAGAGCAGAGGCTTTATCAATGACACGCCTGCCACCATACATCAGATGCGACAACTTGGCGAAATGCTCATGGATGTCCACTCCCAGCACCAGAATCTCCTGCTGCAAAAGGAGGATTTCCAACTCAATACCGTAGATATCATTGCGCAAAACACTCTTGAAAGGAATGCTTTCACCAAGGCTTTCAAAGCCTATCATGAAGCAGAAACTACTCTGGAGCGCCTTCGTCAGCAGATATCAGAGTCACAACGCAATGAGGAATTTATGCGTTTCCAGCTCAATGAACTGACAGAAGCTAACCTTTCAGAGGGCGAACAGGAAGACTTGGAGAATGAAAGTCGCAGTGCATCGCACACAGAAGATATCAAGGCCGCCCTTTATGAAGCCACCGAACTGCTCTCAGGTGATGATAATGACATCGTGGGAAACCTAAAAACGGTGTGCTCACGCATTGATTCCATCTCTCAACTATACCCAAAAATCAGCGAGATAAATGATCGATTAGCCTCTGCTTACATAGAGATAAAGGATATTGCTTCGGAAGTCAGCTACGCATTGGATGATGTTGACTTTGATCCTCAAAGGCTTGAGCAAATCAATGAGCGCCTTGACACGATATATTCTCTCCAACGTAAATACAATATGAATACGGTGGAGGAACTCATTGAAGAAAGAAACAGACTGCAAAAGGCTGTAGATGTGATAGACAATTCTGACATAGAACTGACTACACAGACCGAACTTGTGGCAAAACTCAAAGCTATTGCAATGGAAAAAGCAAGCATTTTGAGCAAGACGAGGCACAAGTCAGCCAAGATTATCGAAAAGGAAATACACGAAAGACTCGTCTCCCTCGGAATGCCAAACGTGCAATTTGCCGTCGAGATAAAGGCTGGAGAAATGGGACACGATGGTATTGACCACATCGCTTTCCTCTTCTCAGCTAATAAAGGCATGGCTATGCGCCCTGTATCTCAAGTGGCTTCTGGTGGCGAAATAGCGAGAGTGATGCTTTCTCTCAAGGCTATGATAAGCGGAGCAATAAAGCTTCCTACCATAATCTTTGATGAAATAGACACTGGTGTCAGTGGTAAAATGGCTGAAAAGATGGCTGAGATAATGCTGCAAATGGGCAAAGCAGACCGTCAAGTGCTCAGTATCACGCACCTTCCTCAGATCGCTGCCAGAGGAACAGCGCACTATAAGGTGGAGAAACACGACACTGAAGATGGCACAACATCCATCATGCGTCGCCTGACAGAGGAAGAAAGAGTGCAGGAAATAGCACAGATGCTGAGTGGAGAAAACATCTCTGAGGCTGCTATTATCAATGCAAAGGAATTGCTTTACAAGAACAAATAACCATACTTTATTCTTTGTTGATTTATGATTTTGGCGTTTTAAGGTCGAATTGTTTACAACAAAAGCATACAATATAAGCCTGTCAATATGAACATCAATAACATAAAGCGACAAGACAACTAAACAACCGACAACAAAAAGATGAAAAAGATAATCGCAATAGTCATGCTTTTCGCCTGCGTAATGCCTGTGATTGCGCAGTCATCACAGGTAAAGAAAGCGGCAAAAAACGTCTTCAAACTCACTACATTCAATGAGGAAGGCAAACTACTCCATACAAGTTATGGAATTTTTACTGGCTCTGACGGCACAGCTCTGAGCTCTTGGGAAGCTTTTGTAGGCGCTTCATCTGCTAATGTCATTGATGCTCAAGGCAGGAAATATGACGTTGACTGCCTCATTGGTGCCAATGAGATATATAATGTCTCAAAGTTCCGCGTCATAATCCCAGAAGGAAAGAAGATGCAGATTACCCCTGCGGTAGTTAGTACCACCCCTGTGGCAGTAGGAGGCGAGTGTTGGCTGGTGGAATATGACATAAAGAATCCGGTGATAAAGCGCTTTTCTCCGTCTGTTGTCGAAACTTTCGACCAGAATTTGCCTTACTACACCTTCGAGCAGACAGCACCTGACGAACTTGCAGGCTCGCCTTTCCTCAATTCCAACGGCGAATTGATGGGTCTCATGCAGCCAGCCAGCAAGCGCACAGACCTCTATTGTCCAAGTGCTCAGTATGCTATGTCTATGACAGTCAACGGACTTACAGCCAATCAGGCTACCATTCGCCAGACAAATATGCGAGTAGCTTTGCCGGAAGATTTCCAGCAAGCACTGCTTGCTCTCATGATGTCGCAGAGCAGAAGCACTGCAAAGAATATGATAGCCACCGCTGATGAGTTTATCAATCGATTCCCTACAGCATACGAAGGCTATGAGACCAAGGCTGCAACGCTCACTGACAAGGGCGAATACGCACAGGCTGACCAGGTGATGAAGGAAGGAATAGAGAAGAGTGAGAAGAAAGACGAGGCACATTTTGCCTTTTCTCGCATTATTTACAATAAGATAATACTGAGCAATGACTCTACTTTCACCACCTGGACTCTCGGCAAAGCGATAGAGGAAATTGATGCTGCGTACGCTATCAATCCGCTTCCTGCCTACACTCTCCACAAGGCTAAGATACTGTATGCACAGAAGGATTATGAGAAAGCCAGCGAACTCTTCGTCAATGTCAGCAAGACGAATATGCGAAGTGCAGAATGTTTCTTCTCTGCAGCTTTGTGTCAGCAGAACATTAAAGCCCCAAAAGAGACTGTAATAGCATTGCTTGACAGTGCAGTAGCATGTTTTTCAGAGCCTTACAGAGCTGACGCCGCTCCATATTTCTTTGCTCGTGCGCAATATCTTGACGAGGTAGGAATGTCACGTAAAGCCGTAACCGACCTCTATACTTACGAGAAAATCATGGAAGGACGTCTCAATGCAAACTTCTATTACATGCGTGAGCAGACCGAAATGCGTTGTCGTCTGTTCCAACAGGCCATCGAAGACATTATCAAAGCCTGCGAACTTGATCCTAACGAAGGCACTTATCACGCTGAGAAAGCATTGATATATGTTCGTGTAAACATGCTGGACGAGGGCATGCAAGCAGCTAAAGAGTGCATTGAGAAATTCCCAGACTATGGTGATGGCCATGCAATCCTCGGACTTGCACTCATACAGAAGGGTAAGAAAAAGGAAGGTTTGGCTGAATTAGAGAAGGCAAAATCTCTTAATTCACAAATGGCTCAACCACTTATTGATAAGTATGGAAAATAATAAGTAGGTAACAGGAATTAAACATTAAGTTCATACATCACCTACTTACCATATTTATTTACCGATAGCCAGTAGGCTGTCAACCTACATAATATATTTTTTTCATCCACTTTTTTAAAAAATACATGGAAATAAAAAAGTCAGAATTTAAGATAAGCGCAGCGAAATTATCGCAGTGCCCGAAAGATAATATGATGGAGTTTGCCTTCATCGGCAGAAGTAATGTTGGCAAATCCAGCCTTATCAATATGCTTTGCAACCATAAAGGCCTTGCAAAGACTTCCGCAACACCTGGTAAGACCCTGCTCATCAACCATTTCACAATCAATGATTCATGGTATATCGTTGACCTTCCAGGCTATGGTTTCGCCAAAAGGTCGAAGAAAGTGCAGGATGATATCACAAAGATGATTTCTACATACATCCTTCAGCGCGAGCAGTTGGTCAACGTATTCCTCCTTATCGACATCCGACATGACCCTCAGAAGATAGATCGCGAGTTCATGGACTGGCTCGGAGAGAACGGCGTACCTTTCTGTATCATCTTCACAAAGGCAGACAAGCTCGGTCCGGTGAAGGCGAAATCGAATGCTGACAAATACATGAAGACCCTCCTTGATGTATGGGAAGAACTTCCTCCTTATTTCATTTCTTCTTCAGAAAAGAAACAAGGACGCGAAGAAATCCTCGACTATATAGACATGATAATCAATGCTCCTGCCGTGGAAGAAGAGTAAATCTGGAGAAATCAAGAAACATACATCACGTAATCTACTGTATATTAACGCTCTGACAGCAAACGAGCATCTGGGTAATACTCATGTAAGTTTGTCTTGTCAGCATCTTACATATTACATTCTTCACATTTCATTCTTCATTCAAATAAATGCAACCACTATTAGATATCCAGAACGTCAGCAAGAGATTTGGCGAGAGAGTGCTCTTTGAGGACATATCTTTCTCCATCGGAGAGGGGCAGCGCGTCGGTCTTATTGCGCAAAATGGAACAGGAAAAACGACACTTCTCTCCATGCTTACAGGCGATGAGAGTTGTGATTCCGGTGCTATCATCTACCGAAACGGGATAAAAGTGGGGTATCTCAGACAGGAACCGAAGTTTCCTGAAGGCGCTTCCGTGCTCGAAGCCTGCTTCCACGGAGTGGATTTCGATGATGATGCCCAACTGAAAGCCAAGCAGATACTTACCCAACTCAGGATAAAAGACCTCAATCAGCCTATAGCTCAACTGAGTGGCGGACAGCAGAAAAGGGTCGCTTTGGCTCAGGCTCTGATTTCAAATCCTGACCTTCTCATCCTTGATGAGCCTACAAACCACCTCGACCTTGAGATGGTGGTCTGGCTCGAAGGCTTCCTCTCTCGTGGAAACCGCTCCCTCCTTATGGTCACTCACGACAGATATTTTCTCGATAATGTCTGTTCGGTCATCTTAGAGCTCGACAACAAGACCATCTATTCATACAAAGGCTCCTACTCCTACTATCTGGAGAAGCGCCAGCAGAGAATTGATGCCACACGTGCTAACATCGAGCACGCCAACAATCTCTATCGTCGCGAACTGGAATGGATGCGTCGTCAGCCTCAGGCACGTGGACATAAGGCTCGCTATCGTGAGGAAGCTTTCTACGAACTGGAGAAAGTAGCCAAGCAACGTATCGAAGAACGCCAAATCAGATTGAAGGCAAGCAACGTATATATCGGCTCCAAAATATTTGAATGCCAATACGTTTCAAAGGCTTTCCCTGCAAGAGACGACGCTTCTTCTGAAGGAAAAACCATACTGAAGGACTTCTATTACAACTTTGCCCGCTTTGAAAAGATGGGCATAGTGGGCAATAATGGCACTGGAAAATCCACTTTCCTCAAGCTACTTCTTGGCATTGAGCCTGTGGACTCTGGTAAATTCGACATCGGAGAGACCGTAAAATTCGGATATTTCTCACAGGAAGGATTGCAATTTGATGAAAGTCAGAAGGTTATTGACGTCGTAAGGGACATAGCAGACTACATAGATCTCGGTCAAGGACGCCATCTGACAGCCTCACAGTTTCTCCAGCATTTCCTCTTTTCACCTGAACAGCAGTATAACTACGTCTATAAACTGTCGGGAGGCGAAAAGAGAAAGCTCTATCTCTGCACCGTATTGATGCGCAATCCTAATTTCCTCGTACTCGACGAGCCAACAAACGACCTTGACATCAAGACCTTACAGATTCTCGAAGAATATCTGCAAGACTTTCCTGGTTGCGTCATTGTCGTCAGCCACGACCGTTATTTCATGGATAAAGTGGTGGATCATCTGCTGGTATTCAGAGGTGAAGGCGAGATAAAGGACTTCCCTGGCAATTACACACAGTATCGAGAATGGCAAAAACTGGAGGATAAAAAGTCTGCTGAACTGAAAGAAGCCACACAGAAAGCCACAGCTTCGAGAAACGGCAACAACGCTCCTACTCCATCGCCTACTGGTAAAAGTCAGCGTGACCCTAACGCCGCTCCGCAGAAAAGAAAGATGACTTTCAAGGAAAAGCAGGAGTTTGCCCAACTGGAAAAGGACATTGAGGCACTGACAGCAGAGAAAGAGAGCATTGAGACAGCACTTAGTTCCGGCTCTGTCTCCGTAGAACAGATAACGGAAATGAGCAAGCGACTCCCTATACTCAACGAGGAACTCGACGAGAAGGAAATGCGCTGGCTTGAACTGTCAGAGATATAATATCGCAACGACTTGATAGGAGGGCTTTTACACTGCTCTCCTATCCTCATAATTATAACAAACTCAATTTTGACAACACACATTTCCACCGACATCCGACAAGGATTCAGAGACGGTATTCCGATAGCTTTAGGATACTTTGCTGTAGCTTTTTCATTAGGTATCATAGCTCGTAAAGCCGACCTTTCCATGCTTATGGGTTTCATAAGCAGTTTCTTTACCCGCGCTTCGGCAGGAGAATATGGAGTGTATTCATTGATTGCACTCGGCACTACTTACGCTGAAATATTAGGAATCAGTCTTATAGCCAACCTCAGATACTTGCTGATGAGCGCTTCTATCTCGCAGAAGTTTGCCGAAGACACATCATTATGGAAACGCATAATGGTGGCACTCTGCATCACTGACGAAGTCTTTGGCATTTCGATAGCCTATCCTGGCAAACTGACTCCATCCTATACCTTCAGTGCGGCTTTTATCTCTACCCTCTTTTGGGCTTCTGGCACTGCATGTGGCATATTGGCAGGCGGAGCATTGCCGACAAATATCGTTGCTGCATTGAGCGTTGCGCTGTATGGTATGTTCATAGCCATCGTCATTCCACCTTCCAAGAAGGACCACAATGTGGGCTGGGCAGTGCTTGCAAGTTTCGTAGCAAGCGGACTATTCACTATAATGCCTTACGTCAGCCTTCTCAGTTCGGGAATGCGCACCATCCTCCTTACCATCATCATCTCTGCCGTGGCAGCATGGCTGAAACCCATCAAGACCTCAGAAGCATGAACACCATCGCTTATATACTCCTCATGATACTCGTCACCAATGCCATACGCATTCTTCCGGTGACACTAATCCGCAAGCGAATCACCAATCCTTTCCTTTGCAGTTTTTTGTATTACGTACCTTATGTGACACTAAGCGTGATGACTTTTCCTGCTATTGTCACTGCCACTTCCAGTACTCTTGCCGGTTCTCTGGCGCTTGTATCCGGCATAGTGGCAGCATGGAAAGGCTGGGGACTATTCCCCGTGTCCGCTCTATGTTGCATTGTCGTCTTCATAGTTGACACTCTTATGGCATAGAGATGTGACGGAAATTGTTCGATTTTTCCGTTCACGCAGAGCAGATAAAAAACGACCATATAACATCTTGATATTCAAAGCGTTGCAAAAGCATAGTTATTAGGCGGTAAAAGCATAGTTATTAGGACGTAATATCTATGCTTTTACCGCCTAATATCTATGTTATTGCTATGTAAAAGCTTCATTATTGCGAAATCAAAGCTTTGCCATCGCTTTTTTGTTCTATTTTTCCTTTCTAATTATTGATTAGAGTTCTATATCCATAAGCTTGCGACATAAGTAGGTGATCAGAATTATTTTTATAATATCTATTCATTATCAAAATAATTTTGATCACCTACTTATCATAAAAAGTTTCCTCCGGCAAGAGCAAAAGCGCTTGTCGGAGGAAACAAAAAACCGTTGGTGCGATGATCACATCGTTCCAACGGCTTACTCTTTTCTGTTCGAGTGAGTAATATATTACTCAGCAACAGCTGTATCAGCAGCAACTGTGTCAGCAGCAACTGTATCAACTGCAGTTGTGTCAACTGTATCCTCAGCAGGAGCCTGCTCAGTCTTCTGACCACATGATGCGAAAGAGATAGCTGCGATAGCTACGAACATAAAAACTAATTTCTTCATTTTTCTTTGCTTTTTAAAATATGTAAAACAATCTTTGTTTATTAAAACACTGCAAAGGTAAGCATTTTTCTAATACGACGTATCATTTTTTTTGATTTTTTTTCTACCCTTTTTGTAACTTTTTTGCAACATTTTGATATTCAATATTTTACGTAGTGTAAATAAAAGTTAAAATTTTTGCAATCTCGTCAAATCCCCATTTTTTAACACTTTTACGCTGTTTACGGACACAAAATTTGCCTGTCTATATTTTTTTTCGTACCTTTGCATTTGTACTAATATATAAATATGTACGCGTAAAGAATATGATAGATACATCAGCATTTCAAGGCAAGACAGCAAAATACTTCACTCTCGGATGCAAACTCAACTTTTCCGAGACTTCCACATTCGGACAGATGCTCCAGGAAATGGGCGTCAGAACAGCAGACAAGGCTGAGAAAGCGGACCTCTGCCTGATAAATACTTGCTCAGTAACGGAAGTGGCAGATAGCAAATGCCGCCAGGCTATACGTAAGATGGTGAAAGAAAACCCTGACTCTTTCGTCATCGTGACTGGATGTTACGCACAGCTTGAAGCAGAGACCGTAGCAAAGATTGAGGGCGTGGACCTCGTATTAGGAAGTAATGAGAAAGCAAATCTCATCGACTACCTCTCGAATGCCTGGAGCAACCAATTACACAAGGGCGACATCACAGCGGAAAAGCACAGTCATTGCGGAGAGTTTCATGCCGTAAAGACAAAAGACATCAAGACGTTCCAGCATTCTTGCTCAAAAGGAAACAGGACACGCTATTTCCTTAAGGTACAAGATGGATGCAACTATTACTGCACCTACTGCACTATACCTTTCGCTCGTGGCAATTCTCGCAACCCAAGTATCAAGAGTCTTGTGGCACAAGCCAAGAAGGCTGCTGCTGAAGGTGGTAAGGAAATCGTTATTACTGGAGTCAATATCGGTGACTTCGGACAGACTACAGGCGAGAAATTCATCGACTTGGTAAAGGCGCTCGATGCCATCGAGGAGATAAAGAGATACAGAATTTCAAGTCTTGAGCCTGACCTTATCGACCAAGAACTGATAGAATACTGTGCAAAGAGCCGAGCTTTCATGCCTCATTTCCATATTCCTTTGCAGTCGGGCTCTGACTCCGTGCTGAAACTGATGCACAGACATTACGACACCAAACTCTTCATAGACAAGATACAACTTATCAAAAAGCTGATGCCAGAGGCATTCCTGGGCATTGACGTGATGGTGGGCACACGAGGTGAGACTCCGGAATACTTCGAAGAGACCTACAGATTGCTTGACAGCCTGCCTGTCACTCAGTTGCACGTATTCCCTTATTCCGAAAGACCTGGCACTGCCGCACTCAAGATTCCTTACGTAGTGGATGCAAAAGACAAGAAGATAAGAAGCCAAAGACTTCTCGATATGTCTGAAGAAAAGACTCAAGCTTTCTATGCTTCACACATCGGAGAGGTGAAAGAGGTGCTATTCGAGAAAGCTCCACGCGGTAAAGCAATGCACGGTTTCACTGACAACTATATCAGAGTGGAGCTCCCCGCTGCACTGTCGAAAGAGGAATACGACAATGAAATAATGATGGTCAGACTGAAAGACTTCAATCATGACAAGTCTGCCCTCGTCTGCGAGATAATTAGTGAGTAGTCTGAATTTGCATTACACTATCTACTTATGAAGAAAATAGCGATTGTAATACTCAACTGGAACGGAGCTCACATGATGCGAACCTACCTTCCTACCGTAATAAAAAATTCTCCAGAGGCGGAGGTAATCATTGCAGATAATGCTTCAAGCGATGATTCGCTGAAGATGCTGGCAAGCGATTTTCCAGAAATCAGAACCATAGTGCTGGATAAAAACTATGGTTTTGCTGATGGATACAACAAGGCTTTCAAGCAGGTGGAAGCGGAATATCTTCTTCTTCTCAATTCTGATGTCGATGTGCCTGAAGGCTGGCTTGCTCCCCTACTCGACTTTATGGAATCTCATCCAGAAGTCGCTGCTTGTCAACCGAAACTGCGCGCCATAAAGGATAGGGACTCTTTCGAATATGCTGGCGCTGCTGGTGGATTCATTGATAAGTACGGTTATCCATTCTGTCGAGGCAGAATCTTTGAGACTGTGGAGAAAGACCTCGGACAATACGACAAGAACATGGAAATTCTATGGGCGACAGGCGCTTGTATGATGGTGAGAGCCAAGGACTATTGGGAGGCTGGCGGACTGGATGGACGCTTTTTTGCACACAATGAAGAGATAGATCTCTGCTGGCGCATCCGTCTGTTAGGCAGAAAGATATACTGCATCACTGACAGTACGGCTTACCACCTCGGAGGCGGGACACTGCCAAAGGGCAACCCAAGGAAGACATTTCTCAACTTCCGAAACAATCTTACGATGCTCTATAAGAACCTGCCTGACAGCGAACTGCATCATGTCATGCGCGTAAGATTCTTTCTCGACTGGCTTGCAGCCTTCCAGATGCTGATTCTCGGAAGGAGTATCGGGGATTTCAAGGCTGTGATACGTGGCAGAAGTGAATTTAATCGCTGGAAACATGATTTCGACAATGATCGAAAACGCATTCAGAACACAAAGAAGGTAACACATATTCCTGAGATTTTCGGGAAGAGTTTACTTTGGCAATACTATGCAAAGGGCAAGAAATTGTTCAGCCAACTCTAAACTGATAACTTATTATCACATAGCGATATATGACCAAACGCGAACGATACGAATACATACTTGACCATTTTCGCGAGAATATGGGAGCGGTTTCTTCTGAACTTGACTTTGGGAGCACATTCCAGTTGCTTGTCGCTGTAATGCTAAGCGCACAGTGTACCGACAAACGTGTCAATATGGTCACTCCACCTCTCTTTCATGATTATCCCGATGCAAAAGCAATGGCTTCGGCTGATGAGAATGAGATTTATGAATACGTGAAAAGCATTTCCTACCCTAATGCAAAGGCACATCATCTCGTAGAGGCGGCAAAGATATTGGTAAGCGATTATGACGGCGAAGTGCCTTCTGACATGGATGACCTCTTGCGCTTGCCTGGGGTAGGCAGAAAGACTGCCAATGTCATTCAGGCTGTTGCTTTCCGCAAGTCGGCTATGGCTGTTGATACTCATATTTTCCGCGTTTCACACCGTCTCGGACTTGTGAAAAAATCCGACAACACTCCTTATAAAGTGGAGATGGAACTGATAAAATACATCCCTGCAGCCGATATTCCAGATGCACACCACTGGCTCTTGCTGCACGGACGATATGTCTGCACAAGTAGGAAACCTAAATGTGAGAAGTGTCCTTTCACATCATTCTGCCCTGAAAAGAAAAAGATTGACGCTGAAGGATAAAGACACCTGTGATTGAAATAATGCAATACCAAAAAGAGCATTCTACATTTGATTCTGTAGAATGCTCTTTTTTATGTTCTATCGTGTTATCCTTTCCAGCGGAGGCAAAGCATTGTAATATCATCGCTTTGCTCATTTCCATCTGCAAAAGTTTTTACTGCATCAAAGACTCCATCAGCCATTTCCTTCATCGAAGCATCCTTCAGAAGCTCGACAATACCGAGAGTATGACTATTTCCAAAGAGTTCCATCGCTTTGTTCTCGGCTTCTGTCACACCATCAGTATAGAGGAAAAGGGCATCATCCTTTTGCATTTGCACGCTTTCTGTCTGATAAGAGAAGTCGGCAATGGCGCCTGCTGGAAGGTTTGTGCATGGTTTCATAAAGTCGGTACTGCCTTTTGTCATCAATATCGGAGCGTTATGTCCGGCATTGCAATATGACAGCATTCCAGTTTCCATATCCAGGACACCACAGAAAAGGGTACAAAACATATCCTGGTCATTACCGTTAGCCAGTTCACTGTTTATTCCTGACACTATTATCGATGGCTCATTGCTGTATCTTCCCACGTTGCGGAAGAGATGACCTACCACCATCATAAACAAAGAAGCAGGGACTCCCTTGCCTGATACATCCCCGATAAGGAAGAAGAGTTTTTCATCGCGCATGAAGAAATCAAAGATATCACCGCCCACTTCCTTTGCTGGAACCACGAGTCCATAGATGTCTATGTCATTTCTATCGGGGAATGCTGGGAAGGTCTTTGGCAAAAGACCCTTCTGTATCTGGGATGCAATATGGAGATCTCGCTCCATTCCTGCCTTTTTCTCTGTGGTATTGCGCAAGTCGGCTATGTAACGAACCAGTTCTTGCTGCATGGCAACGAAGGAATTGCGCAGATGCGATATATCAGAATGGCCGCTAACCTCAGGAATCTTATAGCTGAAATCACCATTGGAGATGGCATTTGCTGCCTCCGCTATTCTGCCTAAAGGACGTAATTGCCAATTGACTGTCAAGATTATACATGATACTATGGCAAGAATCAGCAGCATAAGCATCGTTATCACAAGCAAAGTGATTATCATTGTCATGTCATTATTGTCACCTAATGGCACCACGCAAGTCACTATCCATCCGGTTTTTGCAATCACTTCCGATGACATCGAACTGTTTCCTACGTCCTTTACTCCTACAAGACGACACATAAAACCTATCACCTTACTGCTATCTATAGGTATTTCAGGTGCTTCGCTCACATATTTCATTATAAGAGAAGAGTCTCTATTATAGAGGAAGAGTCCTTCTCTGTCAGCAACAGTGATATAAGCATTGCCGGATTCAATCTCTTTGTCGGCTATTTTCTTGAGCCAATCCAGATTTATGTCAGCGCAAAGCACGCCTATTACCTCGCCTTTTTCATTGATAAGGGGAGTCAAAAACGTGGTAACTGCATTGTGTTTTGCATTTTTAGAAGTCGAAAGAGTGGCTACAGACTTGTCTTTTGCATTGATTTGGGAAGGCATAAGAGTGGTAACTGGCGACTGATTACTATGCTTTGCCACGTAATGCGGACCACTCCAGAGGCTTATCTTCTTGCTTTTTACTATCCTAATACATTCATCCAACTCCTTGTTTCCATAATTATCACTATCTGAAAATGCCACGTAAGCACGCTCTATATCTGGTGTTCGCACCACGATACTGTCGCAAATCTGCATAATAGCGCCACTATCAGCGCCTTTTTGCTGCGCTATCAGCGCCACAGTCTTCACGACATTCTCCACATTATTTATGTTGTCCTCTATATCTTTCTTCACGACTTTTTCCATCGTGGACATTCTTGACATATTACTTACACCGCCCACAATCACAGTCATGACGTTAGTGAATGACAATCCGAGGATTATCATCACCACAATCAGCACCATATTGATGCGGAAAGACATCGAGGAGAAAAGTCTTCGTTTCCTGTTGTCCTGTCTATTCATGTGTGCAAAGATACAAAAAAAAACGAATAAACAGCAAAATCAGCTACGAAAAAGTCCATAAACGCGAAAAAGGTTCGCCCAAATCAATGAGCGAACCTTTATTTATTATTTTGAGAGAGTTATTACTCATTCTTTCGGAAATGATGATTACTCACCCTTCTCCATCTTAGCCTTCAATGCTGCAAGAGCGTCGAAGTCACCGAGTGACTGTGCAGCAGCTACGTTATTGATAGCAGCTGTCTCTTCCTTCTTAGCAGCACGTGGCTTGCGAGCTGGCTTCTTCTCCTCTTCACGCTCAGCCTCGAATGTGCGAGAGTGAGAAAGGATGATACGCTTAGTCTCCTTAACGAACTCAATTACCTTGAAATCGAGCTCCTCACCAACCTGTGCCTCAGTGCCATCCTGCTTAATAAGGTGCTTAGGAGTAGCGAAACCTTCACCACCTTCATTGAGAACGATTACTGAACCACGCTCCATCTTCTCAGAAATCTTACCCTTATGGATAGAACCTGGAGTGTAGATTGTCTCGTAAGTGTCCCAAGGATTCTCCTCAAGCTGCTTGTGACCGAGAGAGAGACGACGGTTTTCCTTGTCGATGTCGAGAACTACAACGTCGATAGGTGCACCTACCTGAGTGAACTCTGAAGGGTGCTTTACCTTCTTTGTCCAAGAGAGGTCAGAGATATGGATAAGTCCATCAACACCTTCCTCGAGCTCTACGAAGATACCGAAGTTGGTGAAGTTACGTACCTTAGCGTTGTGCTTAGAACCTACAGGGTACTTAGTTTCGATGTTCTCCCATGGATCATCCTTGAGCTGCTTGATACCAAGAGACATCTTGCGCTCGTCACGGTCGAGAGTAAGGATAACTGCCTCAACCTCATCACCAACGTGCAGGAACTCCTGTGCGCTGCGGAGGTGCTGGCTCCAAGACATCTCAGATACGTGAATAAGACCCTCTACACCAGGAGCAACCTCAACGAATGCACCGTAGTCAGCGATAACTACTACCTTACCCTTGATGTGATCACCTACCTGGAGGTTTGGATCAAGTGCATCCCATGGGTGTGGAGTGAGCTGCTTGAGACCGAGAGCGATACGCTTCTTCTCCTCATCGAAGTCGATGATAACAACGTTGATCTTGTCGTCGAGCTTCACCACCTCGTGTGGATCGCTTACGCGGCCCCAAGAAAGGTCTGTGATATGAATGAGTCCGTCAACGCCACCGAGGTCAACGAATACACCGTAGTTGGTGATGTTCTTAACAGTACCCTCGAGTACCTGACCCTTCTCAAGCTTAGAGATAATCTCCTTGCGCTGAGCTTCGAGCTCCTGCTCGATGAGAGCCTTGTGAGAAACCACTACGTTACGGAACTCCTGATTGATCTTAACGATCTTGAACTCCATGGTCTTGCCTACGAATACATCGTAGTCACGGATAGGATGTACGTCTATCTGGCTGCCTGGAAGGAATGCCTCGATGCCGAATACATCAACAATCATACCACCCTTAGTGCGGCACTTGATGTAACCCTGAACAACTTCCTCGTTATCGAGAGCAGCATTAACGCGATCCCAAGACTTGCTGAGGCGAGCCTTCTTGTGAGAAAGGATCAACTGACCCTTCTTGTCTTCCTGATTTTCTACATATACCTCTACAACATCACCAACCTTGAGGTCTGGGTTGTAGCGGAATTCAGATGCTGCGATGACACCATCGCTCTTGTAACCGATGTTAACAATTACCTCTTTCTTGTCGATAGAAATAACTGTACCGTCAACTACCTGATGCTCAGACACCTTGTTAAGAGTTGAATCATAAGAGGCAGTCTGCTCCTCCTTTGATACTTCGCTGATACCGCCGTTCTCAAACTCTTCCCAATTGAAGTCATCGAGTGGCTGTACGTTTTTAAAGTTTGACATGTTAATTAAAAAAAATAAATAGTGAATAATAACGCCTGATGGTTTCCTTGCAGACCTTTCAGACGCAAAATCGTGTGCAAAGTTACTATAATTTATTATGAATTAGGCACTAACGCATGATTTTTATTTCATCATTTAAAAAATATTAACACAAATCAAACGCTTTAATGATGAAAAAGCCCTAACTTTGCATTGGAATTGTTATTTGGTTGTTTAGTTGTCTTGTTGTTTGGTTATCTTTGTGTTTGCGAGATTTGAAATCAGCGACACAACAGAATAACAAAACAACCAACCAAACAACTAAACAACAAAACAACGAAACCACTAATCAACAAAACATCACCATGCGAATTATTACAACCTTTTTATCATTATTTATCCTCATGCTTCCACTACAAGCCAAGAAAACAAAGACAGTAGAAATCAAACTAATAGAGACTTCTGACGTGCATGGAATGTTCTTTCCTATCAATTATATGACAGGAAAACCTATAGATGGAACATTGGCAAGAGTGAGCAGTTACGTGAAAGCGGAACGCAAGAAGTATGGTAATAACCTCATATTACTGGAGAATGGCGACCTTCTTCAGGGACAACCAACAAACTATTACTGGAATTTTATCAACACAAAAGAGCCTAATATCGGTGCTACTATCATCAATTATATGGGTTATGACGCACAGAATTTCGGCAATCACGATGTGGAAACAGGCCATAAGGTATATGATAAATGGGTAAAAGAGGTAAAATGTCCGGTATTGGGCGCTAATATCATCAACGATGCGACAGGCGAACCATACGTTACACCTTATATTATATTAGAGCGAGAGGGCGTAAAAATCGCAATTCTCGGTATGCTCACACCAGCAATTCCAAACTGGCTCAGCAAGGATATATGGGAAGGAATGCATTTTGAGGAAATGATTTCATCGGCAAAGCGCTGGGTTAAGGTGATAAAAGAGAAGGAAAAGCCTGACGTCATCATCGGTCTTTTCCACTCAGGCAAAGAAGGTGGCATCACAACTCCTGATTATTGCGAAAATGCAAGCAAGAGTGTTGCCGAGCAAGTGCCGGGATTTGACATCATTTTCTATGGTCACGACCATCAACCATACTGTGGTAAAACCGTCAACAGCGAAGGAAAGAGCGTCTATATCATAGATCCTGCTAATCATGCAAAGATGGTTGGAGAGGCAATAATCAAGGTAACACTCGACGGAAAGAAGGTAATAAACAAGGAAATTACGGCTTCTCTCCCATCAATGAAGGAGCAACCAGTGGATGAAGATTATATGCTGACCTTCCAAAAGGAGATAAAAGAGCTTGAGGCATTCACCTCAAAATTGGTAGGAACCTTTGAGACTTCTGTTTATACTCGCGATGCTTTCTTCGGTTCTTCTGCATTCTCTGACCTCGTTCACAATCTGCAGTTGTCTATAACTGGCGCAGATATATCATTTAATGCACCGCTTATGATGAACGCATCAATAGAGAAAGGTCCTGTGACTATGGCAGATATGTTCAATCTCTACAAATATGAGAACAAACTTTACATGCTTAAGATGCGCGGCTCTGAGATACATAAGTACCTTGAAATGAGTTATTCACTTTGGACAAATCAGATGAAGACAACTGATGACCACATACTTCTCTTTGACGAAACGCATACAGACAAGCGCAATAGCGGACTGAAAAATGCCTATTACAACTTCGACAGTGCGGCAGGCATTATCTATACTGTTGATGTAACGAAGCCAAAGGGCGAGAAAATCACGATTATCAGCATGGCAGATGGCACACCTTTCTCAGAGGATGCTTGGTATAAGGTGTCAATGAACTCGTATCGTGGCAACGGTGGCGGAGAGTTATTGACCCGCGGCGCAGGTATTCCTAAGGACGAAATAGAGTCACGCATCATCTATCGCTCCGAACTCGATATGCGTTATTATTTCATGAAGGAGATAGAACGCCTCGGACACGTCTATCCTAAGGCAAACAACAACTGGCATTTCATACCAGATGAGTTTGCCATTCCAGGAATTATTCGCGACAAAGCTATACTCTTTAAGCAATAGAAAAAAGTCAACATCACTTTTGTTTTATTGTAAAAACTATGCTTTCAAGATGTAAAAGCTAAACCATTAAAAAGTAAAAACTAAACTATTAGGAGGTAATGACTAAACTATTAGGAGGTAATAACTAAGCTATTAGAAGGTAATGACTAAACTATTAGGTAGTAAAAACTATGTTATTACGTTGTGAAAGCTTGGATATTGCAATGTAATACCTATTTTTTGCATAGCAATTATAAAACAAAAAAAGTGCGTTGTAATTCCACCTTTCCACCTCAAAGAACTTAACCACCTAAGTATCAGGCGAATAAATAGGGTGGAATTAGGGTAGAATTAGGGTGGAACTTCTCAATATTCCACCCTAATTCCACCCTATATTCCACCACCCCTACCCTATTGACAATCAACACTTTACAAAGTACAGGTGGAAGAGTGGAATTTCAAAGTACTTTTTTATTTTTTTTAAAATAATACTCAATTATACTACGCCATAAAACTACAACACGTCCAACAAACAATAACCTAAACAATGCTACGAACTATTCTCTTTCTATATTTCTGTTTTATGTCCATTGACATAGAAGCCCAGACAGGATGGTTTATACCATCAAGCAAATTCAGTAGTGGATTGATAAATGATGTCTGCCAAGATGGAGATGGCTTTATATGGGTGGCTACAGATTATGGACTTAACAGATTTGATGGTTATCGCTTTACTACTTTCCTTCACCAGCGAAATGACACTACTACGCTGAGCAGCAACATCGTGGGAGTTCTATTTTGTGATAAGAAGGGAAATATGTGGATTGGCACTACAAAAGGTTTGGACCGCTATAACCGCACCACTGGAAGATTTACACACTATCCTTTTGCGGATGGGGCGAAGCCTCGTGTTACAGAAATCGGGCAATTATCTGACGGCCGACTATATGTAGGAACAAGCGGATACCACGGTAACTACGTACTCGATGGCAATTCACAATTAGTACATTGGGATGAGGGCGACACGTCTATACACTTTGTAAACAATACATTATCAGACTCAAAGGGAAGATTTTGGCAATGTTCCTCAGGCGATTTATTTACAATAAAAGGAAAGAATGGACTACACCGCATGAAGTCTGATTTAGGTTTTGTCGTAGATTTTGCCGAGCGAGGTGATGAGATATTGATAGTCTGTCAGAATGGTATATATAGTTATCGCAATGATAAGCTTTCTGTAACAGACTTCGATATGAAAGCAAAAAATCCTGATGTCATATTTCAAAGCGTGTATATTGACAGGCATAAGAACGTCTGGTTGGGCACTCGTGGCGATGGTCTTTTCCGTTTGTCTGCCAACAGCAAAAAGATGGAGCGTGTAGAAATCCATACAGAAGGCTTTGATTTGAACTCCGCAAAGATTTGGGCTATCACGGAAGACCGAATGGGTAATATCTGGTTGGGATGCCATTCTCGCGGACTACTTATGTTACAGAGAAAAGCACAACAGTTTCAATCATGGAGCTTTAAGGCACAAAATGTTAATCTAAGTTCGACTGTCACATCCATATGTGAAGGCGATAATAGCATGATATGGTGTACAATACAGGGCAATGGCGTCTATGGCTTTGATCGTAATGGGCACATTATTTCGCATCCTTCAGCCCCTTCTTCTGCTGAATGTATATATCGTGATGGGCAAAAACGATATTGGTTAGGCACAGGAAATAGCCTTTATAGTTATAATCCTGTCAATGGGAATAGCGAGAAGATGTGTTCATTCGATTGCGATCAGTTCCACTGTATGACAAGCGACGCTAATGGAAAGCTCTATATCTCAACCTTTTCTCGCGGTTTTTGCATCTTCGACCCTATCACTCGCCAAATTCACAATATCAATAGTTCACAGAAAAAGGAACGAAACGGATGGCTATGTAACGATTGGGTAATGGCAATGACATTCGACCATTCTGGTAATCTATGGCTTGCTACATCATCAGGCATATCATGTTATAATCCAAAAACTGACAGTTTCCGGCAGTTTAAGAATCGCAATAACATTCTAAACGATATATTGTGTTTCTCTATATGCGAGACAAACGACGGCAATATTATTATTGGTACTGCCGAAGGACTCTATATATGTAATGCTCACACTGGAGACGTAACACCTTTTGCTGGTGGTCTGCCCGACAAAGTAGTGGGCTACATATCAGAAGATGAAAATGGAGACCTATGGTGTGCCACGTCTATGGGTATCTGGCAATACGACAAAAAGAGGCAGCAATACATCGGTCATGTCAGTGGTTACGGTCTCACCTCACATGAATATATCAATTGTATTGGACTAAAAGCGTCCAATGGTTGCATCTGCTTTGCAAACAATGACGGGCTGACTGTGTTTGATCCACACCAAGTGAAAGGTAGTAACACTTCATTACCCAAAGTAGTCTTGACTGATTTCCTCATAGCAGGCAAGTCACAGCCTTTTGCATCCAATTCATCTTCTCTCACAATCTCTTATCTTGACAATCTCCTCGCTCTGGAGTTCTCATTACTCGACTTTAACTATCCTGCAAGCATTGTATTTGAATACCGCATAAATGGAGGTAAATGGATGACCAACTCAGAAGGTCAGAATAGCATACAGTTAAGTCGTCTGCAACCTGGAACTTATCATATTGATGTGCGAGCCACTGCTTTAGGTATCTATTCTCCTGTCACTTCGCTTACTATCGAGGTCACACCGCCGTGGTATTGCTCCACTACAGCATACATCTTCTATGCCATTGCCATTATATTTATAATAATGTATATAGCTAAGACATGGCGACGCAGAGAGCGTCATCGCCTTGATGAAGATAAAATGAAATTTCTTATCAATGCCACACACGATATCCGCTCGCCTCTTACGCTGATTATGGGGCCTATTAAGAAACTGAAGACTACGGATTTGGATAAACTGAAGACTACAGAGGAAATCCAATCGTTCTGCACATCCGTTCTCCAACCATCAATTCAGACCATCGACCGCAACGCTGAGCGACTGATGCTTCTCGTCAATCAAATTCTCGATGAACGCAAAATAGATAAGAAACAGATGCAATTACAGTGCCGAGAGACAAATATGGTAGGATTTATCGCCAGCATCTGCAAACTATATCAATATAATGCCAACCAACGCAATATCACATTCACTTTCGAACATGATAAGGATTATGTGTTGGTATGGATAGATCGTCAGAATTTCGATAAAGTAATCAGCAATCTTTTGAGCAATGCTTTCAAATACACCTACGATGGCGGAATGGTCAAAGTGGTGCTAAGAGAATTGGAAAAAGAGATTGAAATAATGGTAATCGACAATGGAATGGGCATTAAAGATACTGACAAGAAACGTATCTTCGACCGCTTTTACCAAGGCTCAAACGCTGATAGCATCGGTATGCAAGGCACTGGAATAGGTTTAAACCTTAGTCAGAGCATTGTCAAAATGCATGGAGGACTGATAAAGGTGGGAAACCGTACCGATAGTGAGCAAGGCACTTGCTTTGTCGTGACAATTCCAAAGGGGAATAGACATCTAAAAGCGGAAGAGATAGTCAATGATACTCCTGCGAAAGAGGTCCTTTCTACCCATAATGTCAAGCAGACTTATCGTCAATTCTGTATTCTTATTGCTGACGATGATGCTGAGATTGCCGACTATATCATTGCAGAATTAGGCAACAAATATAAGTTTGAGCACGCTCCTAACGGGAAAGATGCCCTCAAACGCTTGCTTACTGGGCAATATGACCTTGTCATTAGCGATGTTATGATGCCAGAAATGGATGGTATTACCCTGCTGAAACGCATCAAGGAGAATCCGAATATCTCGCAGTTGCCTGTCATTATGCTTACCTCAAAAGCAGAAATAGAGCATAAACTGGAAGGTCTGAAGAATGGAGCTGACGCTTACATTGCAAAACCTTTCAGTATGGATGAACTGCATATTCAGATAGACAATCTCATAGACAACGTACGCAGGCTACGAGGTAAATTCAGTGGTGCACTTAAGCAAGAAGAACGCGTAGAGAATATTGAGATAAAGGGTAATAATGAAACCCTTATGGATCGTATCATGCAATCTATCAATGCCAATATGTCATCACCTGAATATAATGTAGATACTCTCGCTTCTGATGTCGGTCTTAGTCGCGCCCAACTGCATCGTAAGATGAAAGAAATAACAGGCATCTCCACAGGTCGCTTCCTTCGTAATATCCGAATGGAGCAAGCGGCTCGTCTGTTACGCGAAGGTAAGGTCAACATCTCGCAGATTGCAGACAAAGTAGGTTACATTGATCAGGCTCATTTCTCTACTGCGTTCAAGACTCATTTCGGTTTATCTCCTAAAGAGTTCTTAGAAAAGAAAGAATAAGATGGAGAATCCATTAATGTAAGAATGAAAAATACATTAAATGGAGAATAGAGAATACATTAAATGAAGAATGAAGATTATGTTCTTCGCCTTGAGGTTTCATATTGAGAAACAAGACTAACTTCTATTCTTCATTCTCCATTCTTCATTCTTCATTTTGGACATTCTTCATTTTGAACATTCTTCATTTTGTTCCAAACTCTCTAAATTTCAAACGTTTGAGACATTTTCCAATATACATGCGACAAAATTCTTTTGATGTTGCATGTATTTTTTATTCCTTTGCAGACGAAAATCAAAACTACTAAAAGAAACAATGAAAAGACTAATCATTTTCCTTACAGGCTTATTATGCCTATGCTTTTCTGCTTCAGCACAACAACGCCGTCCCATTGACAATGAACATCCTCTGTGGATGGTACATATCGACGTATGGAATGCTGCCGATCCACAAAAGATTATCAATCTTATTCCTGATGACATTAAGCCTTGGGTATGCATGAATCTGAGCCTTTCATGCCAATATGATAAGGAGAAGAATGTCTATAAGATGCCACGAAGTGCAGTGAGAACTTACAAATCATGGGCTTCTATCTGTCAGCTCAACGGGCTTTGGTTTACTTGCCAACCAGCCTCTGGAGGACGCACGCATCTACAAGTGGACGACCTTGAGACGTTTGAGTATTTCTTCAAGCATTATCCCAATTTCTTAGGTTGGAACTTTGCCGAACAATTTTGGGGCTTCGATGATAATGATATGGGATCTGCCACACAGGTGGGACAGATAGCTTTGTTTGCCAACCTTGTGAAAATGTCACACAAATATGGTGGCTTCTTGACTATATCATTCTGCGGAAACATCTGGAGCCACGGCTTAAGTCCTGTTGGAATGATGAAGAGAAATCAGGATTTGCTTCAAGCCTGCCGCGACTATCCTGAGGCAATACTTTGGCTTTACAAATATACCCAACCTTGGTGTTTCTACAATGCCGAGAGTGTTACTTTGTCGCCATTTATTAGTGGTTTGGCAAAAAACTACGGTGTACGCTACGACCGTTGTGGGTGGTGTGGTGCTATGGATAGTGCTCTTGGCAATAATAAAGCTAAATATCCTATTGCTGCTGGCATCGGCACAGTAATGGAACAATGTGGTGTGAATGGTGGAGCCGTCTGGGACGGTCCAGAAACCATTCCTGATGAATGTTTCAAGGAGAGTAACAATTCCATTGTAGATGGTTATACACGTCGTAATTGGACTGTTTATGATGGTTTCCGAGGTGCGTGGATAGATATGTTTCGAAAGATTATCGACGGTACATTATATATTCCTACACGCAAAGAAGTGGTGGATAGCACACGTATCGCCATACTTGCCAACACCTCTTCTGGCAGTGATGAAGACAAATATGCTTCTTGGGGCAGTCTCTATGATGGCTTATACAAGCAAAATGACCCTACAAACCCAGGCAACGGACAATGGATGGAGAACAGATGTTACTTCAAAAAGACGGGACGTTACCGCACTATCCCTCTCTGCATAGAAATGTATGACGACATCGCCAAGACGATTCCGATGAAGATAAATCGCGCCACAGCAAAGTCAAATTGGGCAAATATCAAGACGAAAACGGCTCTTTTCGATAAGTATTACCCAAAGATGTCAACTGGCGACCTTTTCGTTTCGCGCGTACAAAACCAACTTATCACATATACCCCTTATACTTATTTGAACAATAAGCGTACAGCCACTGGCAGAATGCCTCTTCTCTACAACTCCTGCGACTCATTAACCATGACTTTAGGAATGCTCGGCAGTGGCATTGTGCGTGAGTATAGCGACCATATTGATTTCTATCTTAACAATTATCGCTCTGATTCCACTGCGGTAGTGACCGAAACTATTACCATCATTGGAGCCTCTGCAGAGCCTTCTTTTACAATCAAAAAGGGACAATTAGCTAAAGGCAATGCCACGGCAGAATGGAATCCTATTACTGGTATCTATACTCTTACTGTCAACCACTTGGGAGGCATCAATATTTCAGTCAACTGTAAAGGCAATGCCACCGACCGTAAGACTGACTGCCCATTGCCTATTGCTCTGCCATCACCTAAGCAACCTGGAGATTATCATGGTGATATTATCGTAGAAGCTGAGAATATGGACTATAAGAACATTGGCAGAATACGATTAGTAAATCCTTACGGAGACTATTTCCCTGACATTGTGGAGTTTGCTGGTAATGGTTTCGTGGAGATGGGAAACAACACTTCCGCCACTCTGCGCCATCAGTTGAGCATAAAGGATGGGGGCATTTACCGTATCTCTATACGCTATTCCAATTCTCCTAAGAAGGGAAAAATGCGTGCCATCGTCAATGGCAAAACTACAATGATTGACATAGAGAAAACATCCGACGGCGAATGGCGCAAGACCACCTTTGACGCTACTCTGAAATCAGGTTCTAATAAATTGATTGTGACTAACACAGATGGACTCCCAGTCTATATAGACCAGATTATCTATACCCCTGCAGACAAAGAAGCGGAACGCTACGCCATCAATATTCGCAAAGCACAGCATGGCGGTATCACTTCTGACATCAGCGAGGCAACTGAGGGCGAAGCTGTTACTCTCCGCATTTCTTGCGATAATGGCTACCGCTTGAAAGAATTGCGTATGGTAAACGGTGTGCATTTCACCAATGGCACCACATTCAGCATGGATTCTTATGATGAAGCAAATCAGACAATCACTTTCGTAATGCCAGACGATCAGGTGACCATACAGCCAGTCTTTGGCAATATCAATGAATTGGACGCTACATATTGGCTTGATTTCAGCAGCACAGAATCTGGAACTTTGCCTCCTGGATGGCGTTGCATTCAGGAAAACAATGATGTGCATGAATATCCTAATTCCTATACTAATGGTAGCAGAACAATGAGCGGTTTTAATGGTTTTCAGAGCAAAGCCATATATTGGCGCAACAATAGCGCTGAGTATGGACGACAGAGTGACTATCCTCTTTCTTTGGAACCTGGCGATTATAATTTGGGTTTCACTACTGCTGCGTGGAGGAACACTCCACAGTATAAGGTAAAGATAATGACATCTGACGGCATTGTCATTGCTCAGAGTGGCACAATCACTGCAAAGCCGAATGCTAACGGATATACATCAGCTGACCTTTCCTCTGCACAGACGGTCTCTCTTCCATTCTCTATCTCAGAGAAAGGCGACTACATCATCTGCTTTGAAGATGTCAGTACCGCTGGTGGATACCACGAATTTCTGCTTCTCGAATGCTACATCCTCAAATCTAAGATAGCAAGTAGTATAGACATCGTCAGCGCTGACGGTTCTCAGAGCATGACCATCTACGGCATTGGTGGTGAAAGACGCCAGTCATTGCAACGTGGTCTCAACATCATCCGCACTTCCGATGGCAAGACAAGGAAAGTAATGGTAAAGTGATTTGGTGGTTTGGTGATTTAGTTGCCTGGTGGTTTAGTTATTTGGTGGTTTAGTTGTCTGATAATCTTGTGGATAGAAATCTCAATATCAGACACTTTACCGCCCAACAATAGAATTCTCTTTCCCATAAATAGAAACAAAAACAAATGAAAAAAATAATAACGACCCTTTCCCTTATCCTGATATGGATAACGGTAGTACAAGCTCAATCATTCTGCATAGCAGAAAAAGGAAACACTGCATCAATCATCATTGACAAAAATGATTGGAAAGGAGTAATCCGTGCAGCAAATGATCTCGGCGACGATGTACGCAAAGTATGTGGCAAAAATGCAGTAGTCAAGCATGAAAAGAATGCTAACAATGGCAATATAATAGTCGGCACCATTGGTAAAAGCCATATCATTGACACTCTCGTAAAGCAAGGAAAACTGGATGTTAGCAAAGTAAAAGGTCAATGGGAATCGTTCTTAATCGACATAGTGGACGGTAACCTCGTAGTGGCTGGTAGTGATAAGCGAGGCACCATCTATGGCATTTACGAAATTAGTCAGCGAATTGGAGTATCACCATGGTACTGGTGGGCAGACGTTCCCGTTAAGCATCAGGACAATATATATTGGAATGATGGCAGATTCATTCAGCCTTCTCCGAAAGTAAAATATCGTGGAATATTCATAAATGATGAATGGCCGTCGTTCGGAGAATGGGCAACGACCCACTTTGGTGGAGTCAACTCAAAGATGTATGCCAAGATGTTTGAACTAATCCTACGCCTGAAAGCCAATTATCTATGGCCTGCTATGTGGGCTTCTGCATTCAATGAAGATGATCCATTGACACCACAAGTGGCTGACGATTACGGCATTGTCATGGGCACTTCACACCACGAACCTATGATGCGTGCTCACAGGGAATATGTCAATCGCAAAAACACTATCGGACCATGGGACTATGCATCAAACAAAAAACGCATCGACCAATTCTTTCTCGAAGGTATGCAACGCAACAAAGCATTCGATAATCTCGTAACTATAGGTATGCGTGGCGATGGCGACGTAGCTATGGGAAAAGGCGATGACGAAGACAACATGAAGACGCTGAAGAATGTAATCAAAGGTCAACGACAGATTATCAAAAAGGTGTATGGCAAAGAGGATGCCGTACCTCAACTCTGGGCTATCTTCACTGAGGTGCAGCGCTATTATGACGCAGGTTTCACTGTGCCTGATGATGTCACCCTATTGCTTTGCGACAACAACTGGGGCTATATCCGACGCATCGGTAGAGACTTTGAGCGCAAGCGCAAAGGAGGACTCGGACTATATTATCATATCGACATGAATGGCGGACCATGGAATGACAGATGGGTAAACACCACCACCATTCCGAAACTGCGCGAGCAACTCAATCTGGCATACAAGACAGGCATCGACCGCATCTGGATTATCAATGTAGGAGACCTCAAACCTAAGGAAGTGCCTATCGACTTCATAATGCATTATGCCTGGAATCCTGACGGCGTGAAAGCTGGAGACGAACAGGCATGGTTAGAGAATTTTACCGCTTCTGCATTCGGAAAAGAATATGCTAAGGAATCTGCCGACCTTATAGCAAAATATTCTAAGTATAATCTTTGGCGCAAAGCAGAAGCTGAAGTGCCTGGCATCTTCAATAAGCAGGAAATGGAGAAGACTGACAGTCTTTGGCTCTCGCTGACTGCTCACGCAGAAATTCTAAGAAGCAAGATTCCTGTTCAAGCTCAGGATGCCTTTTATCAACTGGTCTATTATCCAGTAGTGGCAAGTGCAGGAGTCCACATGATATATAATGCCGCAACGCGTGGTAATTCTAATCTGATAGAACAACTAATGGCTCGCGATAAGCAACTCAGCGATTTCTACCACCAAATGGCTGATGGAAAATGGAATAAGATGATGCAGGACAAGCATATCGGTTACACCAACTGGTATATGCCGAAGGAAAACATTAATCCTATGCTTCTCTCGCGTCAAGTAGTCAGAGAGGGATATAAAGAGAAGGCTCCTATCGATGATCCTCAACGTGGCTTCCTGGATTTCAATGTAGCCTATGCTCTCAAAGATCAGCCTACCACTAAGGAATACTCCATTCCTGCTTACCGCTTCGACCGTATCACTAAAGGCAAAAATGCCACATGGATGTTCTTGCCAGACCTCGGACGTGGCAAAGGATGTATGGGTAGCAATAACGTATTGGCACAGAATAGCGGAGCGACATTGGAATACGACATCGACCTGACCTCTGATGGTACTGTAGCTATCGGCATCCTACCTACGCAGGATGTCAACCCTTCTCGTGGTCTGCGCATTGGCATACAGATAGACGACCAACCGATGCGAACTATCGATGCACGTCGCGGACTCGTAGATACATTCAGCGAATATAATCCTAAAAACATCTCACGTTCTAAGGTATTAAAGGCATTGCCACCAAGTAGCAAACTCGCTCTTAGTGGTTTCTGGCAAGGCAGGCAGTTGCCAAGACGCAGCGAAGTATTTGATAATATCCGCTGGCTCGATGCCTCATTCCCAAGCATAAGCACCGGTCGCCACACTCTCAAAATCATCATGATTGACCCCGAGATTGTAGTTGAGCAAATCGTAGTAAATCCAGACAACAACCATTATAGTTATTTCGGCAACCAATAACTTATAATCAAGTATATTTTGTATCAACATCGAAGATGCTGAAACATAAAAAAAAGTGCTCGGAAATGAATTTCTGAGCACTTTTTTTATGTTTTATTTTGAAAGCGGTTTTTTGGTATCGCATTGCAATAGTTAAGCTTTTGCAACGCCATTGTTAATTCGCATGATTTTCTGCTATTTACAATTTACCCACAAAGACTGTACTACATTGTGGAATTATGCACCGCTTTATTTCTTTACGAACTTAAGATACTTTACGAGACGGAGGTAATAGGTCGCTTTTTCTCCTGCTTTTGTGATAGTAGCAGACTTATAACTATAGGTATATTCAGCATCAGCACAGAGATAACGGACTGTAGATGTTCCATACATTTGAATCAGTCCTGTGCCGCCACAGGTCTCAAGAGCAGAATTTATCAATGCTCGATTGTTATCATATGAATAGAGATTATGGAGGCCATTTGCATCCAAACGATTTGGAATGCTCCATCCGGATATACCTTTCTCTTCGTATTGTGCTGCTATTTCTTTAGCTTCATTTGGTCTTTGACCTACTGCACTACTAACGCCACTCCACTCTTTAGTAGAGATAAGCATTACTTCACATTCCGTATTAGATATTTCATCTACAAAACCAACCACATGTCCATTCCAAATATCACCAGAACCAGGGAATGTTGTAACAGTAATAACATTGGATTCTGGGTTAGACGGAGTCTCTGGCTGTACAGTTTCTGGTCCGAAAATGAATGCTTCTTTGACTTCATCTGCCCATTTACCGGCAGATATATCAGTATTGATTGTCACATCATCATCGGAAGACTCTCCACCCCCTTCTGCTTTTCCTTTGTAAGTAGCCGTGAAATTATAAGGAGTTCCAGCAAGAAGACTTGCATTATAGGTATGTGAATAAGACACATCACCTGTTGTTCCACCAGAGAAAGAGATGGTAATGGAAGGCTGGGCATTGACAGAAGGAAGGATATAGAACTTTCCTGTGGACCAAGTAGCGCCATTATTAGAAGCAGCACCCTTCACACAAGGCACAGTAACCATCATTTTACCACTCAAATCGGCTGCAAGAGTCATGCCTGTGTATGCAGAACTCAAAGTGACATCCACCGAAGTGACCGACGTAGGCACGTCATTGATAGTCACTGAGAGACTGGCCTGGCGATAGCCGAGAGAGATATGAGCAATCTGATCGGAAGAAGTGACATTGATATCAGCAGAACCTGTCATCAACGGCACTGTGGCATAACCACTTTTAGGCATACTGAAAGTTGCATTCCAATCCTTTACCGACGACAAAGACTCATAGGAAGAAGGGAGAGAAACAGCAGTAAGATGATACCTTCCTTTCTTCAATTTCAGCGTAGCAGAAGCGTCATCCTTGCTGTTGATGACGGTGGAAGTGACGTTATTGCCTTCCGTATCGAAAGCATAAATAGTTAGAGGATAAGCGACATCAGTATTATCAATCGCTTTTGCCACGAGTTTTACATTCCTTGTCACGCCAGACGTAGTAGTCTGGGCGCCGTCTTCGCCATCTTCCAGCATATCCACTTTCTCGCAAGAGGAGAGGATACAGCAGGTCATTGCGAAACTGAGAAACAGAGTTTCAATAGACTTCATTGTTGAAACATATTTTTTAGGTTAGACTTATAGTTAGATTATGAATATCGCCATCATAACATCAAAGGGATGAAAATCAGGCTATCAGGCAGGAAAGCCATATATCGCAGATACTAAATCATGCGATATTATGGCATTCTTGCTTTTAGTCGAGCGTCTCATATTTGGAATGACGCGACTTATATTCAGGCACTATCTCCTTCATTTTCTTGACGATAGCCATATCATCATAAGTAAATGACAGGTCATAGAGTTCCTTTTCATTCTGAAGTGCGAGGTCATAAGGATATTCTCTTACCCTTGCGACCATAATTTTAGGATGCGGTGTCGGTCTGTTAGACTCAGCTTCAGAGAGCACTTCCTCATAGAGTTTCTCTCCATCGCGCAGTCCTGTGAACTTTATCTTCACGTCCTTTGCATGAGAAAGGTCAATCATGCGCTGTGCAAGGTCGGCTATACGCACTGGTTTGCCCATATCAAAGACGAAAATCTCGCCGCCATGTCCCATCGTTCCAGCCTCAAGAACGAGTTGGCAAGCCTCTGGAATGAGCATGAAGAAACGTATAATGTCAGGATGTGTCACCGTAACCGGACCGCCCTTCTTTATCTGTTCCTTGAAAATAGGAATGACCGAACCGTTAGAGCCCAACACATTGCCAAAGCGGGTGGTGATAAATTGGGTTGTTGGTTGTGGGTTGTTAGTTGTAGGTCGCGCCACATTGCCCTTGTAAGAACCATCAGCTATCGCCTTATTGAGCGCCTGACAATATATTTCACAAATGCGCTTGGAGCATCCCATCACGTTAGTTGGGTTGACAGCTTTATCTGTAGAAATCATGACAAACTTCTTAGTGCCATACTTCACCGCGAGGTCTGCTATCACGCGCGTACCATATATATTATTCTGCACAGCCATGGCTGGATTGTCTTCCATCATCGGCACATGCTTGTAAGCTGCAGCATGGAACACATATTCGGGTCTATGCTTACGGAAGATCTCCTCCATTTGTGTCTGATTGCATATAGAGCCCACGATGGTAGGAGCGACCATTTCTGGATAATTGCGCATCATATAGAGGCGGACATCGTGCATTGGTGTCTCAGCTTGATCGACAAGAACCAGTTCGGCAGGCGCAAAAGTAGCCACCTGACGAGCCATTTCCGAGCCGATAGAGCCGGCAGCACCAGTGATAAGGATACGTTTTCCTCTAAGCATGGCTCCAATGGCCTCCATATCGACCTCAATCTTTTCGCGTGGCAGGAGGTCTTCGATATCCACTTCGTGCAGCTGTCTATGACTGAGACTGGACTTTCCGTCCCAAGCCTCCGCCTCCGGCTTCATCATTATGCGCACTCCGGCATCGATGATGGTCTTCACCAGAACATCGTTGTTACGGAATTCGTTGACGAAAAGAGGCGAAACGAAAATGCTGCTGATGTGATATTTCTCAATGACATCCTTGATATTCTCGTCAGCATAATATATTTTTGAACCGAGGAGATAGAGATTCTTGAGGTCCTTGTCAAGAGTAATGAAGCCCTTTACGATATACTGTGCAGGATGCTCATTGCGCACGCTCGTGGCAAGGGCGATACCTCCCTGCTTCACTCCATAGATGAGAATGTTCTGCGCATTGCTCTTTTCCTTGATGAAATCATACATCATGGCGACTGCCATACGGAAAAGACACATGAACAATGATGACAACGCCACGGAGCAAGCCGTCAACTTGAGCGAGAGCATATCCTCCCACACGTCGTATTCCTTCAGCACATAGCAGACACACCAGAAGAGGACGGAGCCGCAAAGGCAAGCCATCACTACCCTGAAGAGGTCATTGAAACTGGAGAAACGCAGGATTCCGGAGTAGGTGTGGAACACTTTCATGAACACCCACAGGAACGGAAGCGAAGCCAGAGCAAGAACACAAAACTTGAAGAAGTTTGCTATAAGGAAACTATTGTCCACCAACAGATACGCCGCAAACATGCTGGAGAACAGTATTATCACGCTGTCCACCGCGAGAATCATCCAATAAGGAAGGGCGTTTCTGGAAAAATATTTCTGAAAAAGATAAAATCCACTCATTCTTTTTAACCGTTTGATTACAGAAGGCTCGCCTACTCGACTGAATAGGGGGGGGGTAATTTTGCTCATAGTGTAAAGTTTTAATTACCTTAAAGGTGAGTTCTATAAATCTAAACTGCCAACACTGCTTCTATAAAAAAGGAACCATATCGCCATATTATATTTACAGAACCCACATTATTATATTCTAAGTAATGGGCGGAAGACCCGATTATTATTCCTCATCGTTGGCACCGCCATAGCCGTAGCCATAGCCTTTACCATAACCATAGCCCTTACCATAGCCATAACCCTTGCCATAGCCGTAGCCATAAGCATAGCCATAGCTGCTGTGGGAGCTGGAAGTATCATTGAGAATGAGTGAAGCATTCTTGAATTTGCCATCTTTATAGTCAGCTTCAAGCTGTCCGAGGAGTTTTCTCTCGAAGAGACCGGCACGCACCACGAAGATTGTCTTATCGACGAACTTACCGATGATTGCCGCATCAGCCATCATGTTGGCCGGTGGGCAGTCGATGATGATGACATCAAACTCCTTGCGAAGTGACTCAATGAGCATTCCAAACTTAGGAGAAGAGAGCAGTTCGATAGGGTTTGGAGGCACAGTTCCTACAGGAAGGACGCTGACACCGTTGCCTGCCTCGATAGTACGGATGAGTCCGTGATAATCAGAGACGCAACCGGAAAGATAGTCAGAGAGTCCCTGTTCGGCTCCCGGCACGAGCTGTGAAGTCGTGGCATGGCGGAGGTCACCATCGATAAGGATTACCTTCTTGTTGCGGATGGAGGTGATGGCGGAAAGGTTTGCCGCAATGAAAGACTTACCTGAACCAGCATTATAGGAAGTCACCATATAGACAGTAGGACCAGACTCATTGCCTGACATAAACTCAAGATTGGTAGCCACAATGCGGAAAGCCTCATTGAGAAGTCCACGATTACCATTCTTTACTACGATTGGTCTTGCTTCATGTTTCTTCTTCCAGAACTTAATCTTGCTTACCGGAACATTACGCCAATACTGTGGTATTTCTCCAATATAAGGAATAGAAACTACACCATCAATGTCAGACTTGCCTCTGACCGTGGTATTCATCATTTCACGAAGATAGATGATGGCAAAAGGAATACCGAGACCGAGTACTATAGCTATAAGGAGGATGTTACGAGTAACAGGTGCTGTAGGAGAGTTATTGCCATGAGGTGCACTGATTACGCGAGTGTTGTATGCAGTGAATGCCTGACTAAGCTCATTCTCCTCACGTTTCTGGAGCAGGAAGAGGTAAAGACTCTCCTTTACCTTCTGCTGACGCTCTACAGAGAGGAGGTGCTTAGCCTGATTAGGACTGGAAGCAATCTTCGATGTTGCGTCTCCAGCAAAACTGCGCTGAGATGAAATGCTATTGTTGAGAGCAAGAATCTCATTGTTGACAGAAGTTATGATAGCTGAACGCATAGATGCGATACGGTTATCGAGTTCCACTGCGATAGGGTTTTTCTCGGAACTGTTAGCCACAATGTTGTTGCGCTGGAGAATAACATTATTGTATTCCGAAATCTGGGAATTGATATTGGCATTCTTCAAACCAGTGTTAGCCGGGAGCAACTGGAAATTATTCTTCTTGTTGACGAGATAATCGCGGATATACTGCGCCATATAGACCTGATTATTGAGCTCCAGCACCTGAACGTCAGCATCAGTAGAACGCTGCATATACATGGCATTAGCCTGGGCAATGTCCGTGATTCGGTTGGCAGACTTATAGGTCGAAATATTGCTGTCCACGTTTCCGAGTTCCTTTTCGATTACGATAAGACGCTCATTGATAAATCTTGATGTGCTGACAGAGATAAGGTTACGATCCTGAATCCAGTTGTCATTATATACTGCGATAACAGTCTTGAGGACGTCAATACCACGCTGCTGTGACACATCGTTGTAAGTCATGTCGATAATCGTGGCATTCTTGTCGCTTACGTTTGCCTTAAAACAGGAAACGAAAGTCTTCTTGGCAGCCTCGACAGGAGTACGAGTGACGTGGATGGTGCGACGCTCTGTGACAGAACCTTTGCTCTTGTTTGACTTCACCACCATTCTTCCCACAGGAGTGTGCAGCATCTTGTAACCAAGAGTACCGCTTACTGTTCCCTCTACGCTTTCACCATTCTTTTTGAAGTTGGAAAGCGTGAAACTATCATTATTTCCGAGGTCTATGTCAAATGAGAGTCTGGTCTCGTCAGGTACAGCAGGAAAATCAACTTTTACAGGAAGAGTCGTTCCATAGAGGCAGTCCTTATGGAATGCGCCGTCAGCATCATAATGCACATTGAGGGCAAGACGCTTGACCACACTGAGGGCAACATCATTGGACTGCAATGTGAGCAATTCGTTATACACATTGGTTCTCGGAGCAGAGAGACCCATATCGCTGAACACCTGCGCCATATCGCTGTTGATAGACTTTCCCTTTGCATCCTCCTTGATGAGGACAGAAGTCTGCTGAGTGTATGACTTAGGGGTTCTGAGAAGATAAACTACTGCCACCGAGAGACAAACCACGAGTGACAGGAGGAACCACTTCCACTTGCTCAGACAGAGATAAAAGAGATCCTTTACGGACATCTCATTGCCCTGTTGCGCAGTCTGTGGCTGCATTGGCTGTGCTGTTTCGTTCAGATTATTTTGCATTTTAACTAATTGATTGCTTGTTTTATTGCGCAAGTACTTCATGTGGGGAAAAAATAATTACGCACCGGAATCACATGAAGGTTACGATTTATGCCATCAGACTTTACTTGATGATGAGAGCGCTAATGGTAGTAAGAAGTGAAGCCACGGAAATCCAGAATGAAGGAGTCAATGCAGTATTGCCACTGACAAGGGATTCACGCTTGCGCTTAGGATTAGGATTCACATATACGATGTCATCCTGCTGGAGATAGTACGCTGGAGATTCCACAATATTCTGAGCAGAACAGAGGTTTACGGTGTAGATGCTCTGCTCATCACCGTCTTGGCGGATTACCATAACATTCTCACGGACGCCATTGATAGTGAGGTCACCTGCTTCTGAGATGGCATCGAGGATGGTGAAATGGTCTTTCAAGATATTGATTCTGCCTGGACGATTGACCTCACCAAGGACAGAGACGCCCATATTGACATATTCTACAGTCACGATAGGGTCATTGACGAGGCTTTCCTTGATGAGAGTTCTTCTGATGCTCTCTGCCACATCCTGACGAGTATAGCCTGCCGCTTTCACCTTTCCGATAACAGGAAACTCGATGGTGCCATCATCTGCCACGGTGTATGCAATAGGAGAAGAGGAATAACTGGAACCTCGACCTGCCACTGTAAGAGGTGTAGCAGCAGCACCGATAGGCGTTGTAGTGCCTACAGTGGTGAGGGTAAAGAGAGCCTGAAGTGAAGGGTCTTTACTGTTTACGATAATGTTGACCTTGTCTTGTGGTTTCAAGCGGAATGAACGCTCCACAGGAAGCTTCAGAGTGCAGTTGTTTGCCACGTCCTGAAAGTAGCTCACGTTAGTTGGAGTACTACATGCTGAGAGCAATACTGTAATCAGCACTGCCAGGATAGCAAGGGAATTAAAATTTTTTCTCATCTTAGTATTTATATCTTTTTGTTTTTATTTTCAATAAAAGTAATCTAACGACACAATGAAAGCGATAGTATTCCCACCGCCTAATCATCTTAATGTCAATTAAATATCTACGAATCTACCGTTCTATTTCTTTTTTAAACGTCTATAAGCATTGCAAAGGTATGAAAAAATACTCAATCTACAAACATTTTCTATGAGAAAAAATGCTTTGATTGCAAATAATTGATTTATAAGCAGTAGAGGGATAACCTTGAGCTAAAACCATTTGCACAAACGAAACGTCCAAAGACATCTGATAGCGCATGGCTAAAAGAACTATAAATTAAGGATACCGATAAAAGGAAAGTGGCAATATCGCAATTGTAAGCAAAAGAGCACATTTTCCTTACACTTTGCATTTCTTCCGACAAGCGAGAATAAAGAATTTGGAAACGGATTGGGATTTGGTCAAAAATACGCGATTCTGACACATTTTCGTATTACTTTGATAATCAAGCAATTATACTTTCGCTGGGTTTTCTCTATGTTTTTGTATTGCAAAAGCATAGCTATTGGAGGGTAAAAGCTATGATATTAGGAGGTAAAAGCTATGATATTGCAGCATGAAAGCTAAGCTATTGCATTACAGAATGGCAGTTTTAGTAATGTAAAAAACATGATTTCAGGGCATTTTTTCATGAATATTGGTCATTATTTCCATTTTACAAGATTACAAAAGGCTATCTTTAGTCACATGACAACCATCTTCTATATCAAAAAAGACTTGTTTAGGCGAAGGTAATAAAAAAGCGGATTGTAAGGAAAAAGTGGTCTTTTACTTACAATTCGCTTTTTTCTGAATATTCAATAATCATATCTTAGAAGGAAATTCTAATCGGAGAACGAGAGGGAAATGGTCGCTAAAACCATCATAATTGTATCTAAAACCTTGATAGGTGCGCTTAGGACGAATGCCTCCATATTTGGGTTCCTCCTCCCATAGGAATGGCTTGTCGTGGATGCGGCAATACTTTATTTCGACAGCATCAGCTAATGTATGCGAGAGAAAGATGTGATCAAGACTTCCCCACTCGCCTCTAAAGCGGTAAGTGCCTTCTGCTCCATGAGTTCCCTTTACTCCTGCCGAGACATTTCTCATCTTGTGCGCTTCTATTTGCCTGATGGATTTGTCGGTATAATAATCATTAAAGTCGCCCATGACGATGATATTGGCATCTGGTTCGATAGTATAGACCGAGTCAATGCTTTGACATAATATCGAGGAAACATGGAGACGATACGGCTCGGAGACTTTTTTTCCTCCCGAGCGACTTGGAGCATGAACCACAAACACATGGAGAGGACTATCCTTATCATCTGACATTGCTACGCGCCCGCGTACATATAATATATCGCGCGTAGGTCGGTTGCCTCCTGGTGGCGTAATTCTGATGCTGTAGGCAGTGTCGGGCTGAAAGGAAAAGGGATGATAGAGCAATGCCACATCTATGCCTCGCTGGTCGGGAGAATTGGTGATGAAATACTCATATCCTGCATTTCTCAATAAGGAACGGTGGGTGAGGTCGTGCACCACAGAGTCATTCTCCACCTCTACGAGGGCTATAAGGTCTGGAACGTACCATTTTTCTCCTTCTCCTCCACAGGAGATTAGTTCTTTTCCGATGTTGTTCACCTTATGCCAATATCGCTTTGGATTCCATCTACGCGCCCCACCTTCGCAAAACTCAAGGTCATTCTTCAAGCTGTCGTGACGGCAGTCGAAGAGATTTTCGCAGTTCAGTTCTACTATGGTGAAGATGGTTAGAAGGAGGTAAAGCATAGTGTAAAATTAAGGATTAGCGATTCAAGCAAGTAAGGATAAAGCAGGTAATCTAAATTATTTTGATTGCCTACTTACCAACATGACCCTCGGCACATCTACTATAAGCAATCCCTGCTCTCGTAAAGCTTCGATTGCAGATGACAGTTCAGCTCTTGGCATTGGAATATCTTTTAGAGCAGAGATAAGAAGTGAGCCTCCAGCCTCTTCTATTGCCTTTATAATCATGTCTTTAGCATTGTTTATCTTAGATTGTGCTACCCCGCCCTTGCGCGAAATGCACACATCACATCTGCCACAATCGTCTTTTGCCTTCTCTCCAAAATAACGAAGAAGCATAGTGGAGCGACACTCCGTCTCACTTTCAGCATAATCTATGACAGCCTTTATCCTCTCCTCCATTTTCTCCTGCAGGTCTTCGTATATGGATTTATCGAAATGGAGACGTTCAGACTCAATGCGCTGTGTGGGATAATAGATTATCGGCACATTGCGACGAGGGATGTATTTCAGTATTCTACGTTGGGAAAGAGACTTGAGCACCAGCCTAATCTGGTCGGCAGAGACTCCCACTGCATGAGCCAATACGCGCTCTTCGATATACACGAGGTCGGCAAAGAGTCCGCAATATGAGCGCAATAGTGCCGTGACCACATTCTCTTCGAGTTCCGATAGACCATGAAGCTGATAGAGCCCATCACGATGTATGAGGAATTTGCATCTCGGATGAGTGTCAGGATCAGATTCATATTCTATATAGCCGGCACGCTGAAGTACGGAGAGAGCACCATTTAGTGTTGTTGGAAAATGCTTGAACACCTGACAGAAACGGTCAATATCAAATTCATAATGCGCTCCTTCTCCATCATACATGGCGAGTTGGAAGAAATAAGCGAGATCATCATACGTCTTGCGAATATATTTCTTCTCTGGAAAAGTAGCCCTGACACGCGTCAAAAGGTTAGTCCTGTCATGCTTGCTGTAGAGCAAGACAGCATAGGAACGGTTGCCATCACGACCCGCACGACCCGCTTCCTGGAAGTAAGCTTCGAGGGAATCGGGGCAATCCATGTGTATGACAAGTCGCACATCGGGCTTGTCTATACCCATGCCAAAGGCATTAGTGGAGACCATCACGCGGACATCATCATGCTGCCAGTCCGCTTGTCGCTGGTCTTTGACGGCAAAGTCGAGTCCGGCATGATAGAAAGTGGCAGAGATACCGTAGCCAGACAGTATCTTTGCAATATCTTTCGTACCCTGTCGAGAGCGGGTATATACTATTGCCGAACCCGGAACAGACTTCAGAATATGCACTAATTCAGCCTCCTTATTGTCCGTTTTCCTGACCACATACGTGAGATTGTCACGCTTGAACGACATACGAAATACGCGAGTCTCATCAAAATGCAGCGACCGCATTATGTCATCCACCACGAAAGGAGTGGCTGTGGCAGTGAGAGCAAGCACAGGAACGCCAGGCAATTCCTCTCGAATATCGGCTATTTTCAAGTAAGATGGACGAAAATCATATCCCCATTGAGATATGCAATGCGCTTCATCGACCGTGATGAAGCATACTTTCATGTGATGCAGTTTGGCAAGAAAAAGCGGTGAAGAAAGTCTCTCTGGCGACACATAGAGGAATTTCACACCACCATAGACGGCATTGTCCAGCACCTGAAGAATGCTGGCATGATCCATGCCCGAATAGATAGCTGAAGCAAGAATACCCCTATCCTGCAAATGCTGCACCTGATCCTTCATCAAAGCGATGAGGGGAGTCACCACTACGCACACGCCATCCATGGAAAGGGCAGGCACTTGGAAGGTGATACTCTTGCCTCCACCCGTCGGCATCAGTCCGAGAGTATCCTTTCCTGCACCTATGCTCTCCACTATCTCCTTCTGTATTCCCCTAAAAGACGGGAATCCGAAATACTTACGAAGGATTGCTTCATAGTCTTTTCCGCCCCTTTCTGGAGCAGAAGACTGCGGTATTGAGTGGTTGGCGCTATCCATAATTCTACACATAAGAAGGTATTTTTCCTACTCCTTCTTTGAGATAAACAGGTGGTCAAATCATTTTGATGATGAACTATCATTCATAAATGCTTTACATTATTATAAATAATAATTCTGACCACCTACATATAGACAATAAGTAACTAAAAGAGCCCCTCCGTGGAGGGGTTTATGTAAGGTATATTATTCCTCATTAGGACGTATATCCTCAATCTGCAGCTGCACATTACCTCTCTTATATATATTCTCTTCGATGGTATAAGCAATATCAAAAGAACGGCGTGACTTGATATAACGTGCAGAAGCCGACTGTCCGAAAGCGATGCCATTCATGACAGTGTTGGAATTTGAATCGACGAGTTCAAGCTTGATATGCTCCTGCTCGCGTCCTACCACCTTGGATGTGCCAAAGTCATAGACATTCATAGTGCAGAAAGAAGGCTTCAAATTACCAGGTCCGAACGGTGCAAAGCGCTTAAGGTCGTGATACAAACGCTTGGTGATGTCGCGAAAATCTATGGTCGCATCAATCTTGAGCGTAGGCTCAGTCTGCATAGGTTCGATATGTTCATCGACATAAGCATGGAAACGACGACAGAATTCCGGCACATTCTCCCATCGGAGAGTAAGTCCACAGGCATAGGTATGACCGCCAAAATTGACTAATATGTCCCTACAACTCTTGATGGCAGAATACACATCAAAGCCAGCAACAGAGCGTGCGCTGCCGGTAGCGAAGTCTCCATCACGCGTCAGCACCACTGTAGGACGGAAATGGATTTCCGTAAGACGGGAAGCCACAATACCTATGACACCTTTCTTCCAGTTTTCATCATACAAGACGATGCTGGAGCGATGGCTTTGGCTTTGCAGTTTATCGACGATTACGTTTGCCTCGTCTGTCATTTGCTTGTCAATGTCACGGCGCTGGTCATTATATTCATTGATATGCTTAGCTGCCTGAATAGCCACATTATAGTCTTTCTCGACGAGGAGGTCAACGGAAAGCTTACCATTCTCCATTCTTCCAGAGGCATTTATTCTCGGACCAATCTTGAAGACTATATCCGACATGGACAATTCTCTACCTGTCAAGGCACAAATATCAATGATAGACTTCAGTCCGACGGAAGGATTCTGATTCAATTGCTTCAGACCATGATAGGCAAGAACGCGATTCTCATCCGTGACTTCCACAAGGTCAGCAGCTATACTGACTGCACAAAGGTCAAGAAGCGGGATAAGTCTGGAGAACGGAATGCTATTATTCTTGGCAAAAGCCTGCATCAGTTTGAAGCCTACACCGCATCCGCAGAGATGCTTAAATGGATATGAGTCATCACTTCGCTTAGGATTGAGGATTGCCACGGCATCAGGCAATGTGTCATCAGGCACATGATGATCACAAATGATGAAATCAATGCCGAGAGACTTGGCGTAAGCTATTTGCTTATGCGCCTTAATACCGCAGTCGAGGATGATGATAAGTTTCACTCCTGCCTCGTGAGCATGATCGATAGACTTCTGACTTACGCCATAACCTTCATCGTATCTATCTGGGATATAATACTCTATGTTGGAATAAAACTGGCGCAGGAACTTATATACCAATGCGACGGCCGTGCATCCATCGACATCGTAGTCACCAAACACCATGATACGCTCCTTGCGTCCCATCGCATCATTCAGCCTATCTACTGCCACGTCCATATCCTTCATGAGGAATGGATTGATGAGATCGGACAACTGTGGACGGAAGAATCGCTTTGCAGCCGATTCGGTAGTGATTCCACGCTCTATCAAAAGGCGACACAGCACGGGAGCGATGCTGAGTTTCTCGCTCAACTCGCTCGCCTGACGCATCAGTGTCGGCGTAGGATTATTCAAAAGCCATTTGTATTGCACGGTGCGGTTGGGGGTTTCGGGTTAATATTTTCTTTTCTAAAACTGCTTTCTAAGATGGAATATATCAATAAGCAGAAGCGAATGAACTTATCTCAACGACTTGTATCAATCCTTCTTTGCTTAATAATACCTTCCTTATTCCCAAATATTTAGGAATCAGAATGGAGATTTCTACTTACTGCATCTTCTTCATATTGAAGGAAGAAATCTTACCTTCAGAATCTACAGTGGCAGTAATCTGATACTTCTGATACTTAGGTTGGGAAGCATCCTTGCGCTCTATATTCTGCTCTGCAGAGAATACGACGTCATATTTGTATGCTCCGTCTTGATCAGCAGACTTCTTTATGTTGTAATCATCGAGGATATGCCAGTTCATATTGACGATATCACTCTTATAGAGCTTATTGATAAATTCGGCAACCTCTGGTGCTCCAGCGCCCATCTTACCGAGGAAGGAAGTGATGGTGCCAGCCATTGTAGATACTACGCCATCCTCATTGCGGGAGTTGACAGACTGGAAGAACTTGCGGAACGCCGACTTTATCATCATCTCTTCATCAGGCAATACGGTGGTAGCCTTCATGCCATCAATTTCATTCTTTGCCTGATCAGCAAATTTTCCATCCGGATGCTCGTCGAGATATGCCTGATAAGCATCTATAGTCTTGGCTTTGTCAGCCTCATTGAAATCTATTGAGTCAATCTTGTTGCGAGCTTCACCCTCATGGATGGAACCCGGATTGTCCTTGATGTACTGCATGAGAGCATCACGCGTACCGCTTACTACAGCATTAGTCCACTCTGTATCGGTCTGCTGAATGCGTGCAAGGCGTGCCTGAATGGAGTCGCGGTGTGCCTCATTGAAGTCTTTGTAATTGTCAAGATACTGCTGGAGCACCATAGGATCATTGCTCTCAATGGCAAATTCGTATGCTTGCTCCTCCTTCTGCTCGTTTGCATCATTGAGATAAAAGCACATTACGCCAGCCACTACGAGGGCAAATATGAGACTGATGATAAGTGGCACATAGTTCTTTTTCTTCTTCTCTTCTGGTTGTGGCTCTGCCTCTGGCGCAGCAGGCTGAGCATTAGCTGCCTGCATACCTGCATTTACAGGAGCAGAAACTGCAGGTTGCGCACCCATATTGACAGGTCTATTCATCACCGGTGACGGATTATGACATACGGGACACAATGCCTCATCCTTGAAATACACTTGTCCGCATTCCTGACAGCGGATGATATTACCAGCTATACGCACTCCGCAACTTGGACATGTGGGTGCTTTCTCACTTACTTGATGTCCACACTCTGGACATTTTATTATTGCCATTGCTTTATTTTGTTGTTTTGTTGTTTTGTTATTTTGTTGTTTTGTTATTTTGTTATTTGATTGTTTTGTTATTTGGTAGATTATTTGTTTGTCATATTAGTGCATCCAAACAAATCACTAAACCACAAAACAACAAAGCCACTAAATAACAAAACATCAATTACAACTTTACATTCCATATTGCTTTCTACGACGGAAACGAAGTTCCCTTAGGCTATGCTGTCCCATAAAGCGCGATTTATCGACGTAGCCTTTGATACCATCTATATGCCCTTTACCAGTATATTGCCACATCGTGATGTCACGTCCGTCGGCAAGAACTGGCTCCCGCTGCGTGTATTGCGCAATCATTAGGAGGTAACGGTCGAGCTTTCCCTGCAGATGTTTGTTGTAGAAATTCGTACCAGTATAGATAAGAGGACGCTGCCTGTAAACTCTTTCCACCAGTTCGAGGAACTTGAAGAGCGAATCACAAAACTCTTCAGTATGCAATCCCGATGTTGTCTCCACGTCAATCATCGGTATGAGGTCCTGCTCGCTTGGTCGGCACTGCTCCATAAAGTTTCTCAGTTGGGTTTCCTGCGGAGTCTTGGCACGGTAAAAATGGTAGGAACCCACCTTCAAACCATGTTCATGAGCCATCCTTATATTTTCCTCAAAGCGATGATCTTTTCTATCTCCACCCTCAGAAGCCTTGATATATACGTATGCCATGTGTGAATTATCGCCTATAGCATCCCAGAATATCTCGCCTTGATAATGGGAAATATCTATGCCATGCACGTGACGACAAGTGTCTTCACACTCCACATTCTGCGCCTTTGCAACCTCAGAAAAAACGGAAAGAATGAGAAAGAGAAATATATTTATATATTTTTGTTTGCAAATCATAATGCAAAGTTACAACAAATTTTCCAAACTAAAGAATTTCAAAGGAAAATGATTGCACTTTTTTTTACACTTTTTCTAAAACACATAAATCCACACTTGAACATCTGTTGGATAACAACACAAAAACGAATAGATTCCATTTGAGCATCTATTGGCAAACAATACGAAAACAAATAGATTTCATTTGAGCATCTATTGGCAGACAATACGAAAACAAATAGATTTCATTTGAGCATCTATTGGATTACAACACGAAAACAAACAAATCCGCTTCAGAACATCAGATGACTGACATTCCAAAGCGGATTTGACTGATTTGTATTACTATATGAATGGTATTGCTTTACCTTCTCTTCTTCGGAGGAGTCTGAAAGTTAGGGTTGTATGACTTTTTCTTCCACGGTTGGGCGTCTTTTCCCTTAGCTTTAGAAGCGTTATTACCGCCTTTTTCCCTCCTTTTTTGCCTATTATTACGCTCAGGAGCTTCGCTTTCCTTTCTCCATTGCTTTTGCGGAGCAGGGGCTACGCCACCGAGAAGCTCACGAATAAGGTCGGGACGACCGATACGACGAAGCGTTGCCTCTATCTGCCTACGTTCCTCTGGCTTATACCAGAAGAAGAACTGACGCTGGGCAAGCTTGTCTTTTTGTGTCTTGGCAGAGAAGACTGGTTCGAGAGTATATGGATCAAAACCTGAATACCACGTCTCCGTGCTCACCGTCATCGGCGTCGGAGTGAAGTCCTGAACCTGCTCCAACTGGAAATCAAGACGCTTAGTGCGCACAGCGAGGTCTGCCATATCCTCTTCATGACATCCTGGGTGGGAAGAGATGAAATATGGAATAATCTGCTGTTTGAGTCCTTTTTCACGGTTTATCTTATCGAATATGCGCTTAAACTCCTCGAAAAGACGGAAGGAAGGCTTGCGCATAAGATAAAGAACCGAATCGGAAGTATGCTCAGGAGCCACTTTCAGTCGTCCACTGACGTGATTACATATCAATTCACGTGTGTATTCACGAGCTGATTCGTTAGTTTTCTCATCCTTACTATGATACAACAAGAGGTCGTAGCGCACACCTGAACCTATAAAACTCTTCTTCACTTCTGGCAAGGCATCCACAGAGCGGTAGATATCAATAAGCCGCGAGTGGTCTGTATCGAGATTAGGACAGATAGCCGGATGCACACATGAAGGACGTTTGCATTTCTCACACGCCTTGAGATTGCGTCCGTGCATGCCATACATATTGGCAGACGGTCCGCCAAGATCAGAGATATAGCCTTTGAAATCAGGCAGTTTTACCACCTCTTTCACCTCTCTCATGATGCTTTCTTTCGACCTGCTGGCAATGAATTTACCCTGATGGGCAGAAATTGTACAGAAGGCACATCCGCCAAAGCATCCACGATGTAGATTTACAGAGAACTTAATCATCTCATAAGCCGGAATGCGCTTGCCCTTATATTTAGGGTGTGGCACTCGCATATATGGCAAATCAAATGACGCATCCACCTCTTCTGTCGTCATTGGCGGGTAAGGCGGATTGACGACAACGTATTTTCCATCTACTGCCTGTATGAGTCTCTGGGCGTGCATCTTATTGCTTTCCTCCTCGATATGGCGAAAATTTTCGGCTTCGGCACGCTTATCGCGAAGACATTCCTCATGACTATGCAGGATGATATCATCGTCAGTGATACCACCCGATATATCTTCCTTATGCTTAGCTATATATACAGTCTGTGGAACATCCTTGATATCATGGATAGAAAGTCCTTCATCGAGCTGACGAGCAAGCTCCAAAACAGTCTTTTCTCCCATTCCGTAGGAAATCATATCACCAGCGGAATCGCATAGTATGCACTTGCGAAGGCAGTCATCCCAATAATCATAATGGGTAAGACGGCGCAGACTTGCCTCGATACCACCGAGAATAATCGGCACATCGGGGAAAAGCTGGCGCAATATGCGCGAATAGACGATGGTAGGATTTTCCGGACGGCAGTCATGACGACCGTCTGGAGAATAGGCATCCTCGGATCTAAGTCGCTTGTTTGCCGTATATTTATTGACCATAGAGTCCATACAGCCAGGAGATATACCAAAGAAGAGGCGAGGACGACCCAGTTTTTTGAAGTCACGGAAGTCGCCATGCCAGTCAGGTTGCGGCACTATAGCCACGCGATAACCAGCATTCTCCAGGGTGCGACCTATTACAGCGGCACCAAAAGATGGATGATCCACATAGGCGTCGCCGGAGAAAAGGATAATATCAAGTTCTGTCCAACCTCGAAGTTCACACTCCTTCTTCGTCGTTGGCAGAAAGTCCGTGAGTTGCATAGAGAATTATTAGATTGTGAAGACCGAGTGCTTTCATGTCCTTATGATAGACTACGTCGAAGCACAGGTCGAGAAGTGCCTTGTCGCTGGTTCCTACAGAGTCGAGCAAAGCACGGATATTGAGTTTCAACTTATCAAGAACGCTCTCATCGACAATGCCGTTGCTGTCGATAAGACCATTGAGAAGGGAATATTTTCTAATAGTGGCAAGGTGCTCTTCGGTTATCTCGATAGAGCGTGTGCCTGATGAATTAGCTTGTATGGTCATTGCTTTTTCTTGTTATTTGGGGTTTGTATTTTCTGAACTATCGGGCGTAAAAACCCCCGACACGGTGGCGGACTGCTGGGGAATACGGCGATGAGAGCTTGGAGGCTTTAATTATTTGGACGAAAGAAGGCGAGTATTCCTCGCATTACATACGCCCTTTTAGCCTTGTCCTTGATACATTCAAAAGGGAAACCCATAGTGAATGTACGACGATTGGAAGCATTATACGCCACTGCCGCTGAGGTTCCATCTGCATACACGAGAGCACTGAAGGCTTGATCTGTCGGTGCAAGGACGTCAGAAGAGGTGGAAGCATAATGATTCTCATTGATGGAATGATGGTAATCAAACTGCGTTCCCATACCATTCACCGAGGCATCTGGTTCTCTATACTGGTATAGATAGTCGCAATGCAACACGTCTGCCACGAAAGCAGAGTCGGATGACATAACATTATCCGAACCGACATACGAACCACTCACCAGAATATTGCCACGATATGCAGTCAAAGCCTGTCTGATAGCAGCAGGGAAGGTCTTGTAATACTTCAGGGAATAGCCGTCATTACGCTCATTTCCGAGTATCAAGTCAATGACAGAATAGTCGGAAAGGTTCACCATCTGCCTATTTATGCCTACGCATTCCGAAGAACAACTGACGATACTATATTTTCCAGACGACGCAATAGCCTCAGCATGTGTAGCGACATAATTGAAGTCATTGCCAGCAATGAAACTTCCCATCATCTCGTTACCGCTCGAACCGAAAGAGCCTGGGCCGCCATCGCCACCACTTGCCGGATTAAAGCATTGCTGACGACCAACAAAAGCGAGGGTCTTGCCGTATGAAACGCCTGGATCCTCATCCAAATCGAAGCCCAACTGAGAATAGATATTGCCATGATAATCCGCTGAAGGCGCCAGTACTTTCCTCACATGAGGCGAAGCGAGCCTATGAAAGCCATTGACCACAAGCACCTGTTCGCGAGCCATAGGGTGGAAATAAGCACACATTTCCTCAGATGGAAGGCTCTCACCTCCCCTATTTATCGCTGTGACACGGAAACGATAGAGTGCTTCCGGACCGAGATTCATCGTGACAACATTCGATTTCACCACTTGTCCATTGTCGTAACCTCCATTTCCTACTGCTGTATATAATATATAAGAGGTAGGTTTTGCGGACGACTCAAGGGTATCCACAGTCTCTTTCCATGATATCTTCGCCTTGCCTTTATGGTCCATTGTCACCGCAAGACTACGTGGAGGGAGAGGAGCTATGGCGCATTTCTCTCCATGAGACTGGCATACAAATTTTGCTATGCCTTTGTATAATGCTCTCGCCATATTGAATTTGAAATTCGGATCATGAGCAAGCAGCATATCTGGAAAACTCTGATGTGACAGCATTTCGATAATCGTCGATGGCACACCAGGCAATCTTGTCTCTGAATAATTCTTATCCCAAAGGTCACGGACATTCCAAGTGCGGTATATCGACTTCATATCCTTGTCAATCTGGGTAAGCAAAGCCGTGGTAAGGTCTTTGGAATAGAGGCGTGAATGCCCGGATGCAAGTCTGCCGTCATTGAAATCCGTGGTGCAGATGCCGAGGCTCCCGTAGATGGATTTCATATCCTTATTGTAACCAGCATCGCTATGAAAAGCCAAAGAGAGCTCTATTGGCACGCCAAGTCCTTCCCTATCAGGCACATATTCCGAACCTCCGGCAAGCCAATTAGTCATCAATGACCTTGCATTTATATCGTCGGCATAATCGTCGGTGCCTTTTCTCTGACTGTAAACCTTATAGGGTGCGCCTGCCCATTGAGCATAATAGCGTGCGCCCTCCATGCAGCGTGCAAGGTTACTCGTGGTATTTCCCCTTACGACATTGCCCATTCCGCCACCAAAGCGGACAGCATCAGTAGTGACAACGCCTTTTGACGAAGCCATATTATCCACTATGACGCAGTTGTCCATGGACTGTCCTGCATCGAAATCGAAGGTGCCGAGATATACCCAAGTGCCTCCACCCATTCTCTGATTGACAGCAAAATGAGTCTCCACGCCCTTGTGTACCACTATATAATGGGCGTCCTCCACACTTTTCCTCACCGTCTGATAGGACACATAGACTGCGTAACTGCCGCTTTCCACTATCTTTGGTGTGTAAATAGCAAAGGCTGTGCTCTTCTTTTTCTTCGTTTTCACCTGACGGGCAGTACCGTTTGTAAAAGGCATATCACCGTCATACATACGAAAATGGTATGGAATCTTGAATCCCGCGTTAGGAAAATCCTTCCATTTGCCATCCTCTACATAGTTGGTCACTGCACCAGAAACGATATTTCCGTCCACCGCCATCTGCGCTCCGTCATTATCAATGACCGTCTCATGCTTCTGCCAATCGCGCTCGCGTGGTGTAAAGACATTGGCACCAGCACGTTCGAGCATAGGGATGAGATAAGGCACAACAAAAGTCTGGGTGAACACATCCTCGTTGGTACAGAATAAGTTCACCCTTTGCCATTTCCATCTGTCCTTGGCATGCATATAATACCTGCCATGACTTGCCCAGAGAGAGATGTGATGTCCATCAAGCCCACGGTCGATATCATTGGGACGAGAGACATTTCTCACCCATGCCGGACCGTCATATTTGGTCTTTCCCCACCAGTTTTTGCGCTGGGCAAACGTATCGACTGGAGCGAAAGCCTGCAAGGCAATGACAAACGATACTATTAAAAAACTTATATTATTCTTATTCTCTGTCATTCTAATAAGCGAACTGCTCCGGCTTCTTGCCTTTGAAGTCCTTATAATATTCTTTTATCTCCTGCATATCCTTCTCCACGTCACCAGCAGGAACAAAACTGCGATGGCAATATATCAACTTGCGCTCGAAGTCGAGTCCATATAGTAAGATAGGTATGCCAGCCTTTAGGGCGATGTAATAGAAGCCTCTCTTCCATTCCGGGTTTGCTTTGCGCGTACCTTCAGGAGTGATTGCCAAGCAAAAAGACTTCTCTCTCATAGCCGTTTCCGCCAGATTATCCGTCATCGACGACTTCTTATTACGATATACAGGTATTCCGCCCAACTTTCTAAATATAGGTCCGAGCGGCCAGAAGAACCACTCTTTCTTCATCAGAAAATTGGATTTAAGACCTTCCGCCTTACCATATAACATAGAATACACGAAGTCCCAGTTACTGGTATGAGGCGCAAGACATATCACACACTTTTCCGGCAACTCTACATTGACATCGGCAGTCCATCCGAGACGCTTATAGAGTAGCCATCTGCTAAATTTCTTTATCATCTTTGAGGTTATGATTTAACGAAGCCTCCTGTAACAATCACGACAGCATATTACTTATTCTGTCCACCACGTCATTCACTTCCTTATAGAAAGAATCAATGAGATTATTATAGTAAGCCTTTGGCTTCATTCCCGGTTCGGGATGAGAGACACGCATGATATAGTCAGAATGCATGTGGATGATGCTGCCGAGCAACACTCTGACATTCTCCTTTTTATCCTCCCTTGAACCGAAAGTATATGCAGCAACGCACTCTGCAAACAGTCCGCCACATACGAAATTTATCCTTTTCTTAAGTTCTCTTTTGTTTGCCATAAATCTTGAAGTTTTAAGGGATTTAATGCACAAATGTAGTTAAAAATCATGAAACAAAAAAAGATGGGTCAAAAAAATGTATGTTTTTTAAAAATATTTTAGATTTTCCTTCCCTCTTTCAATTAAAATGAGTAAATTTGCATTGCTTTTTAATAAGGTATAAAACCAGGCGACGCTCAGAGTTCGCCATCAGTAGTATATAGCTTTAAAATTAAACCAAAAACAGACACCTTTTTATCAAAATGGAAAAAAGTGCATTACAAATTGCCCGCGCTTCATACCAGCCAAAACTTCCTAAGGCTTTGCGTGGCGCTCTCGAGGTTGTAGAAGGAGAAGCTACACAGTCTGTAGCAGACCAGGAAGAAGTTCAGGAACTGTTCCCTAACACTTACGGAATGCCATACATCAATTTCGAGCCTACAGAAGGCGAGATGAACACTGCCCAGATGAATGTAGGCGTAATCCTCTCTGGAGGTCAGGCTCCTGGTGGTCATAACGTAATCTCCGGTCTTTTCGATGGTATCAAGAAACTAAATCCTGAAAACAAGCTTTATGGTTTCATTCTCGGTCCTGGCGGTCTCGTAGATCACAACTACATGGAGCTCACCGCAGAAATCATTGACGAATACCGTAACACTGGTGGTTTCGACATCATCGGCTCTGGCCGTACTAAGCTGGAAAAGAATGATCAGTTTGACAAAGGTCTCGAAATCCTTCAGGCTCTCGACATCAAGGCTCTCGTAATCATCGGTGGTGATGACTCTAACACCAACGCTTGCGTACTCGCAGAATACTATGCTTCTATCGGTGCTGGCGTACAGGTAATCGGTTGCCCTAAGACTATCGACGGCGACCTCAAGAATGACGCTATCGAGGCTTCCTTCGGCTTTGACACTGCTACAAAGGTATATTCTGAGGTTATCGGCAACATTATGCGTGACTGTAACTCTTGTAAGAAATACTGGCACTTCATCAAGCTCATGGGCCGTTCTGCTTCTCACGTTACTCTCGAATGCGCTCTTCAGACCCACCCTAACATCACCCTTCTCGGTGAGGAAGTAGAGGCTAAGAACCAGACTCTCGACGACATCGTGACATACATCTGTGAGACTGTCACCGATCGTGCTAACCTCGGTATGAACTACGGTGTGGTACTCGTACCAGAAGGACTCATCGAGTTTATCCCTGCTATCAAGAAGCTTATCGCTGAGCTCAACGACCTCCTCGCTGCTAATCAGGCAGACTTCGAGATGGTGGCTAACGACAAGAAGATTTCTTACGTGCTCAAGCACCTCTCTGATGAGAATGCTGCTATCTTCAAGTCTCTCCCTATCTCTGTTTCTCGTCAGCTCGCACTTGAGCGTGACCCACACGGAAACGTACAGGTTTCTCTCATCGAGACAGAGCAGCTCCTCGCTGAAATGGTAGCTAAGAAGCTCGACGAATGGAAGAAGGATGGTATCTACACTGGCAAGTTTGCTACTCAGCACCACTTCTTCGGTTACGAAGGACGTTGCGCAGCTCCATCAAACTGGGACGCAGACTACTGCTACTCTCTCGGCTTCAATGCTGCAATGCTGATTGCTGCTGGCAAGACTGGCTATATGTCTTCTATCCGCAACACATTCAAGCCTGCTGACGAATGGATTGCTGGTGGTATTCCTATCACTGCTATGATGAACATGGAGAAGCGTTCTGGAGAAATGAAGCCTGTAATCAAGAAGGCTCTCGTACAGCTCTCTGGCAAGCCTTACAAGTACTTCGTACGTCACCGCACTGAGTGGGCACGCAACACCAGCTTCGTATATCCTGGTCCTATCCAGTACTTTGGCCCTGCAGAGGTTTGCGACCGTCCTACTATGACTCTCACTCTTGAGCAGGAAGATAAATAATATCAAGCTACTGATAGATAAGCAGATGACAGACAACATCTAAATGATGATTGCCTCATCTACTATAACATAAAAGCGGAAGGCGAGCCGTGAATCTTTTTCACCACTTGCCTTTCACTTTTTTTTCGTAAAAACAACTATGGCCAATAGAAAAAACAACACCAAAAGGAAGAAACTTCCACGCTGGGCTTGGTGGCTTGGCGGAACGGTCGTTGCTGCTATCTATATTGCCATATTCTATTATTTCTTTGTCGGACCTACTGGATTCCGATGGAGAGCCATCTACGGCGATGCCCAATACCCTGAAGGATATGAGACGCATGGCATCGACATATCCCACCATCAAGGCGAGATAGACTGGGAACGACTGCAGGAGGCTCTTATCAATAAATGCCCTATTAGATTTGTCATTATCAAATCTACAGAGGGTTCCTCACTGGTGGATGAAAACTTCTACGCCAATTTCCATCAGGCAAGGGAATTTGGCTTCATTCGTGGAGCTTACCATTTCTGGAGCACAAAGTCGTCTGCTCGTGATCAAGCTTACTTCTTCCTTAATAAGGTAAAACTGGAAGAAGGTGACTTACCGCCTGTGCTTGACGTGGAGATGAAGAGCAAAGACGAAGATATAGAAGACTTTCAGCGCGATATTCTCACATGGCTGCACATCATAGAAGATCGTTATCACGTGAAGCCTATCATATACACCAGCTATAAATTTAAGATAACAAACCTTAACGACAAAAGGTTTGATGACTACCCATTCTGGATTTCCCACTATTATGTAGATAAAATAAAATATAAAGGTGAATGGAAATTCTGGCAACATACAGATGCTGGACAACTGCCTGGCATCAAGGGACACGTGGATCTGAATATATACAACGGTTCGGTGTATGACCTTAAGCAACTTTGCATCCAGGAGTGAAAAGAAATGAAGAATCATTCTAAATGGAGAATCATTCTAAATGAAGAATGAAGAATGGGAGTTACATTTTCTGAATTTTGTGAATAGTGAATAGTGAAAAATCGCGCTGACGCAATTTGGAAACCGCAAGCCGAAGAACGTATATAGCCTCCCCCTTACAGGGGGATAAGAGGGGGTCTCTATAA
>SAMEA104315420__coassemble_252_pt1 | contig 44383 bp, 36 predicted proteins | sample SAMEA104315420__metabat2_high_PE_027 | metagenome-assembled genome bin SAMEA104315420 (sample SAMEA104315420) | gut metagenome | biome: Monkey gut; feature: monkey-associated habitat; material: faeces | place: China | collected 2013
AGTGCACGGAATATTCTTACCGTCGGCACTGAAAACGGATGTCATTCCGATTTTTCTTCCAATTAATCCTGGCATTTCAATTAAAAATAATTAAATACGTTTATAAAACTGTTTTTGTTAATATTCTTTGTTTATTCGAAAAGGTACACACACGCAAAAATAGACCGCCATAAGGCGTTCTTTTTCAGCGAGTTGATAGTCATAACGCGGAGTTAAGCCAGCGCAATCTCACCTTTTTCGGGTGCAAAGTTACTATAAATTATTGATATTCACAAGTTTTTAGGCAATTATTTTTAATTTTTCTGGAAAATTTTTCAACCTCTTGATTTATATAAAGACTCTTTGGCTTCATCATCATATCTCTCTGATAATCGTGACAATACGCAAAAATGGCAAAAAACATCATATTTTCAGCTAAAGTAGGCAATATTATCACTAATTTCTCGATTATATTTTTTCATCTTTATCAGCAAATAACAGCCGATTTGCGTCATTGCAACGAGATAAATAGCATAATTCTATTACACCTTATATAATAATATAGAAACTATAAAATAAAGAGTAGTAACCTTACTCATAACCATTTGCTAAATTAAAACGCAAGAATACAAAAGAATCCACAACACATTAGACACAATCACTGTAGAACATTTTCAGTGGAGTAGCAAAAAAAACTCACATACTTTTGGTAGTAAGCAATACATTTACTATCTTTGCAAAAGGCAAAATTATAAACTCATGGAAATGAAAACATTAAGAACAATCTTCTATTTTATTACAGCCTTTTTGGCGTCATCTGCTAATGCTCAAGTAGGCTCGTGGAATGGTGAACTAAACGTTATGAACACCAAACTTCCTCTTGTCTTTAATTTCTCTACTAATGAATGCACCTTCGACTCACCTTCGCAGGGAGTAAAAGGTATTCCTACCGAAAAGACATTGAATGATGATGGAACGATTATTTTGAAGATAGGAGCGATTGGTGCAACTTTCGAAGGAAAGATGAGTGATGGCGAGATAAAAGGAACGTTCATGCAGAATGGTTTTGCCCTTCCACTCACCCTTAAACCCGGAACGATTTTAGTAAAACGCCCACAAACGCCCATACCACCTTTCCCATACAAGGAAGAAAGCGTGAGTTTCACGAATGCAGGATTTACTTTCAACGGAACACTTACCCTACCAGAAAACAGCTCAAAGAACACACCTGTAGTACTTATGGTTACTGGAAGTGGACAACAGAATCGCGACGAAGAATTATTCCATCACAAACCATTTGCCGTAATAGCCGATGCTTTGGCACGTAAAGGCATAGCATCCTTGCGATATGACGACCGCGGATGGGGCGATAAGAGCGTAAACTTCTATAATTTTACAACAGACGATTTCCATAAAGATGCAGCTGCTGCTCTGCCGCTATTGCGTAAACGCTTCAATAAAGTAGGAGTGCTTGGTCATAGTGAAGGTGGCACAATCGCAATGATGCTTGCAGCTGAAGGTAAAGCCGACTTCATCGTATCTCTTGCAGGAATGGCAATTTCCGGCAAAGAGACGCTTATGATGCAAAATCATCAAGCCATGTCAGCCGTCGGGCTGCTAAAGGAGACGGTTGACTCCTATTGCAATACCATCAGAAAAATCCTCGACGAGATTGCGGATGGTAAGAAAGCAAACGAGATTACCATCGACGAAACGGACACAGCACTCAAACCCATTATAGCAAAAGCATTGCAACAAGCAGATAACCCATACATACGCCACTTCATTACCATAAACGTAGGCAAGCAGTTATCAAAGATAAAATGCCCAGTGCTGGCACTTAATGGAACAAAAGACACACAAGTGGACTGCACCGCCAACACAACAGAACTTGAAAAAGGTCTTATCAACTGTAAGCACTCCATACAGAAGATTGAAGGTGTCAACCATTTGTTTCAAGATTGCACGACAGGTTCGATTGTAGAGTACCAGCAAATCGAAGAGACCATCGCACCGAAGGTACTACAGATGATAACGAAATGGATAAACAGTTTAGGTTTTTGATATTTTCACATCTAAGAATTCACTCAAAAAAACGTTCATACACTGGGACAATAAACATTAAAAAAGCAGTACCAAAAGGATTTGGTACTGCTTATTTTTGTATCTTATCGCCATTGCCTTGCATGAAGACTTGGCGAACGGAACTACACCTTGATTTCTACCTCAACACCTGAAGGAAGCTCGAGCTTCATGAGGGCGTCGATAGTCTTGGTTGTAGAACTGTAGATGTCGATGAGACGCTTGAAGTCTGAAAGCTGGAACTGCTCACGGCTCTTCTTGTTAACGAATGTAGAACGGTTAACGGTGAAGATACGCTTGTGGGTAGGAAGTGGAATTGGACCGCTTACTACAGCACCAGTAGCCTTAACAGCCTTAACAATCTTCTCTGCTGACTTGTCAACCAACTTGTGGTCGTAAGACTTCAGCTTGATACGAATTTTCTGACTCATTGTTTGAAAAACATGATTGAAGAATGCAGAAATGAGAGATTACTCTCTCTACTGACATCCTTGGTTAATAATGGAAATATTAAATATAAGGGGAAAGTCCGTAAAGAGTCATTTGCTCACGGACTCCCCTATTGGTATTTTTTTTGATTATCAGAGTTCACATTTCAGGCGCTTAAAGCTCCACAAAACATGAACTTTGGATATCTTATACGAGATCAGCGCGACCCTTTACCTCCTCAAGGATAGTCTTAGCGATAGAGCTTGAAACTGCCTCGTGGTGATCGTACTCCATAGAAGAAGTAGCACGACCAGAAGTAATGGTACGAAGAGCTGTTACGTAACCGAACATCTCTGACAGTGGAACCATAGCCTTAACGATCTTAGCACCGGAACGAGCATCTTCCATGCCCTGTACCATACCACGACGCTTGTTAAGGTCACCGATTACGTCACCCATGCTCTCTTCTGGAGTAACAACCTCTACCTTCATGATAGGCTCCATGAGAACAGGACCTGCCTTAGGGCAAGCATTCTTGAATGCGTTGCGAGCAGCGAGTTCGAATGACAACTGGTCAGAGTCAACTGGGTGGAAGCTACCGTCAATGAGAGTAACCTTCAGACCAGTTACAGGATAACCGCCGAGAACACCGCTCTTGAGGCAGTCTTCGAATCCCTTCTGTACAGCTGGGATGAATTCCTTAGGCACGTTACCGCCCTTAACCTCATTGATGAACTGAAGATCGCCTTCCTTGTAATCCTCATCCTTAGGACCGATGTTTACAATGATATCAGCGAACTTACCACGACCACCGGACTGCTTCTTATAAACCTCACGAAGATTAACTTCCTTAGTGATAGCCTCCTTGTAGTTAACCTGTGGCTTACCCTGGTTACATTCTACCTTGAACTCACGCTTCAGACGGTCAATGATGATGTCGAGGTGAAGCTCACCCATACCAGAGATAACGGTCTGACCGCTCTGCTCGTCGGTACGAACGGTGAATGTTGGGTCCTCTTCAGCGAGTTTAGCAAGACCATTGTCGAGCTTAGCGATATCAGCCTGAGACTTAGGCTCTACAGCGATAGAGATTACAGTGTCAGGGAATGTCATAGACTCGAGAACGATTGGGTGTGCCTCATCACAGAGAGTATCACCAGTGCGGATGTCCTTGAAGCCTACGCCAGAACCGATATCACCTGCGCAGATTTCCTCTACAGGGTTCTGCTTGTTAGAGTGCATCTGGAAGAGACGGCTTACGCGCTCCTTCTTGCGTGAACGTGGGTTGTAAACGTAAGAACCAGCAGCAACCTTACCAGAATATACGCGGAAGAATACGAGACGACCTACGTATGGGTCAGTAGCGATCTTGAATGCAAGAGCAGATGTTGGGTCATCCTCAGATGGCTTACGATCTTCCTCTTCATCAGTGTCAGGGTTTGTACCTACGATGTTCTCGATATCCATTGGAGAAGGAAGGAGAGCACAAGCATAGTCAAGCATTGTCTGCACACCCTTGTTCTTGAATGAAGAACCGCAGAGCATTGGAACACACTGGAGAGCGAGAGTACCCTTACGGATAGCAGCAATAATCTCCTCCTCAGTGATAGTAGAAGGATCATCGAAATATTTCTCCATGAGAGCCTCGTCGAATTCAGCGGCACCCTCAAGGAGCTTATCGCGCCATTCGTTGCACTCATCTACCATATCAGCAGGGATATCGTCGATCTCGTAGTCAGCACCCATTGTCTCATCATGCCAATAGATAGCCTTCATCTTGAGAAGATCAACAAGCCCCTTGAAGTTTTCCTCAGAACCGATTGGGCAGCAGAGGCTGATAGGGTTAGCACCGAGGACCTCTCTCATCTGGTTTACTACGTCATAGTAGTTAGCACCAGAACGGTCCATCTTGTTTACGTAACCGATACGTGGTACGTTATATTTATCAGCCTGACGCCATACGGTCTCAGACTGTGGCTCAACGCCACCTACAGCACAGTAAGTAGCGATAGCGCCGTCGAGTACACGGAGTGAACGCTCTACCTCAGCGGTGAAGTCAACGTGTCCCGGAGTATCAATAAGGTTAATCTTGTACTGCTTTCCATTATACTTCCAGAAGCAAGTAGTAGCAGCAGAGGTGATAGTGATACCACGCTCCTGCTCCTGTGCCATCCAGTCCATGGTAGCACTACCATCGTGAGTCTCACCGATTTTGTGAGTCTTACCTGTATAGAACAGAATACGCTCTGAAGTTGTTGTCTTACCGGCATCGATGTGAGCCATGATACCGATATTACGTGTCAAATGCAAATCGTGCTTAGCCATTGTCTAATTTATTTTTACAGATTTAAAAATATATTATTAGAAACGGAAATGAGCGAAGGCACGGTTAGCCTCAGCCATACGATGCATATCTTCCTTACGCTTGAATGCGCCACCCTGGTTGTTATAAGCATCCATGATTTCAGCAGCGAGCTTCTCAGCCATTCCCTTACCACCACGCTTGCGAGCGAAGAGGATCATGTTCTTCATAGAGATAGACTCTTTACGGTCAGCACGGATTTCAGTTGGAACCTGGAAAGTCGCACCACCGATACGACGGCTCTTAACCTCTACCTGAGGAGTAATATTATCGAGAGCCTGCTTCCAGATTTCGAGAGCTGACTTCTCTTCCTTAGCCATCTTCTCCTGCACGGTGTTGAGGGCTGCGTAGAAAATTTCGTAAGATGTATTCTTCTTACCATCGAACATAAGATGGTTTACGAACTTTGACACTTTCTGGTCATTGAAGACTGGATCAGGAAGGATCACGCGCTTCTTTGGTTTTGCTTTTCTCATTTTGTTGTTTTAAGATAAATTCTGCATGGGGTTGTCTTCTTTCTATGTCTTCAACGCTCTCTCCAGAGCATTTACTCAACCTGTTTGTAAACAATTCTCCAGCAAAACGATTTAAAAGATGTTTTTGTTTTTTGTTTTTTGTCTTTTCAGACTTCAAAAGCTAAAAGGACAAGACTTCTCCGTCTTACTTCTTAGCCTTTGGACGCTTAGCACCGTACTTAGAACGACGCTGTGTACGGCTTGCAACACCTGCGGTATCGAGAGTACCACGAACGATGTGATAACGTACACCTGGAAGGTCCTTTACACGACCACCACGAACGAGTACGATAGAGTGCTCCTGAAGGTTGTGTCCTTCTCCTGGGATATAGGAGTTAACTTCCTTAGAGTTTGTGAGACGAACACGGGCTACTTTACGCATAGCCGAATTAGGCTTCTTAGGGGTAGTTGTATACACACGCACGCACACACCACGACGCTGTGGACATGAGTCCAGAGCTGGTGACTTGCTATTGTCTACAAGTACCTTTCTGCCTTTTCTTACCAATTGCTGAATTGTAGGCATAATTTTAATTTTTTAATTTTGTTATTATATATATTATTTTATTTGTACTCAATACGTTAGGAAACGACCCTATTTTCCCTAAGGATGTTTCGGGGTGCAAAGGTACGAAAAAAAACTGATTTCACCTAATATATATATAATAAAGCGATTGGTATTTTCCAGTTTTAGTAATATTTAACTTTTACAAACCTCTTTTAGGCTTTTTCTTTGGTTTGAAAGCACATAAAACGGTGCTAAAAACGTGTCTTTTTAGATTATTCGGCTATGTTTCTATTGTAGTGTCTGCTATATTGGGAATATCTGGTGCTATATTTTCCTCCTGCAAGAGTCTGAAAGAGAGTCATTGCAGGAGGAAAACAGCGCACGGAATGCGGTATCAATTATGCCTCACCGCCACCGAAAGGGTTGGCTGTACGAGGTCCCTGTGGCTGTGGAGCTGCCTCAAGGCTGATTGGTCCGAACTCCTGCTCATAGCGGAGGATATTTTCCTGAAGAGCCATAGCGAGGCGCTTTGCGTGCTCAGGAGCAAGGATAGTGCGACTAACTACCTGAGCCTTAGGCTGGCCAGGGAGCATACTTGCGCAATCCACTACAAATTCGGCATGTGAATGACTGATGACTGCAAAGTTAGAATAAATGCCACGCGCTACTTCCGGAGAAATATCGATCTGTACCTGCTGACCAGGCTGCTGATTCTTATTATCCATTGGTTTTGAAATGTTTATTGTTTTTGTTAGTTTATGATATAGTTTCTATAATGCAAAAATAGTAAAAAATATTGACCCAGACAAATCATTCGTTCTTTTTTTTCGATTTTCACTTTGCTTTCTGAAAAACTTTTATTACTTTTGCGGTGCAATCACAGAGGAAACATATATAGTGGCTCCATCCACTTACACATTATTATATATATAGCGAGATATAGTATGAAAAAAGGCTTAGTACTTGAGGGAGGCGGTATGAGAGGTCTCTTCACCGCAGGAATACTGGATGTATTCATGGAAAATGACATCAAGTTTGACGGTATTGTCGGTGTTTCTGCCGGTGCCACATTCGGATGCAACTACAAGTCGCATCAGATAGGTCGCGTCCTGAGGTATAATATGCGTTTCCGAAACGAGCCACGATATATGGGAATACGGTCGCTCATCAAAACTGGAGACCTGGTGGGTAAAGACTTTGCCTATCATATACTGCCGGAAAAACTGGACATATTTGACACTGAGGCATACGAAAATGACCCTACCGAATTTCATGTAGTATGCACTGATGTCCACACCGGCAATGCTATTTATCATCGTATAGACACCATTGACGACAACGCCCTCGACTGGATGCGCGCTTCTGCCTCCATGCCTATGGTCTCCCACCCTGTCTGCATCGGTGGATATGAGATGCTGGATGGCGGTATAAGCGACAGTATCCCATTGAGATATTTCGAGAGCGAGGGCTTCAAGCGCAACATCGTAATCCTCACACAGCCAAAGGGTTTCACAAAAAAGCGCACCAAACTGATGCCTCTCATCAAGGCTACTATGCGCAATTACCCTGCCATAGTGGAGGCAATGAATCGCCGTCACCTGATGTACAACCGCGAACTGGCGTATATCACAGAGAAACAACAAAGTGGCGACTGCCTCGTCATCTGTCCTGACGACACTCTTCCTATCAGCCGCACAAGCCAGAATCCGCAAAAGATGCAGAAGGTATATGACATGGGACGCAAAGCCGGCGAAGATAATCTGCAGAGTGTCATCGACTTTCTGAAGAGGGAGTAAAAGATAAGAAGTCACCGATACTGAGAGGGAGAATGGGTATTTATTCGCATCATTTTCAGCTAAAGCAATAAGTTATACAGAGTTATGTGTTTTTTTTGAAAATATAGCGGAATATAGAAAAAAAGCATTAACTTTGTACGCAACCAATCGATATTTAACATACTAATTCCTTTAGATTATGACGAAACAAATACCTATCAACTTCAAATCGCTTGCTACCAGACTGTTAGTAGTATTTATAATGTGTCTGCCATTATGGAGCAGCAAATCTTATTCGCAAGAGGCAGAATCCTATGTCGTATTAAATACTACAGATGGGACTCTGACATTCAAGCATGACACAGAGAAACCATCTGATGCGTATTCTCTGAACTATGGTTATAATTTTCCAGGTTGGAATAATCAGGCAGAAAAGATTAAGACTGTGATATTTGACGATTCCTTTGCTGATGCACGACCAGAGTTTTGCTCTTATTGGTTTGCCTATTGTGAGAATCTGACAAGCATTATTGGCATTGAAAATCTAAATACGGAGAATGTAAAGTTAATGATGTGTATGTTCTATCATTGTAAATCTCTGACTTCTCTTGATGTTTCAAAATTCGACACGAAAAACGTAGAAGACATGAATGGCATGTTTGATACATGTTCTGGTCTTACCACGTTAGACGTTTCCAACTTCAACACGAGCAATGTGACAGAAATGGAGGCAATGTTCGCTGGATGTAGCAATCTCAAGTCCATTGACATTTCAAATTTCGACACAAGAAACGTCACCTTAATAGGTAGTTTGTTTAAGAATTGTTCGTCTCTTACTTCACTTGATGTTTCAAAACTAAACACCGATAAAGTGACGACAATGAAATGGATGTTCTATGGTTGCTCTAATCTCGAATCTCTTGATTTATCGAAACTTAACACTGCAAACGTAAAAAACATGTACGGCATGTTTCGTTATTGTTCTTCCTTGACGTCCCTTGACCTATCCAATTTTGACACAAAGAACGTGACAAATATGACGGATATGTTTAATCATTGCTCCTCCTTGACATCCCTTGACCTATCTAATTTTGACACAAAGAACGTAACTGACATGTCAGGTATGTTTGCTTATTGTTCTGCGCTCCCATCACTCGACATTTCCAGTCTAAACACCAGCAATGTGACCGACATGACGTGGATGTTCTATAGCTGTTCTACGCTCGAATCACTTGATCTGTCACGTTTCAATACAGAGAAAGTCACAACGATGAACAGGATGTTTGCTTTTAATGAAAATATCACCACTATCTATGTCAGCGACAAATTCGTCACTACAGCTCTGACAAATGATGAGGATATATTTATCAATTGCCCGAAACTGAAAGGCGCAATAGAATACCAAAATGGGAAGGGTGGCAAGGAATTTGCTAACTATACTACTGGATATTTCACAAAATCCACAACCACAGGCATCAAACAGCTGGATACAAACAGTTATCACACAAACAGTTACTATGACCTGCAGGGACGTCGCTTCGACAACCTGAAGAAAGGCATAAACATCATCAGACGTGGCAACAAGACTGTGAAAGTATCTGTAAAATAGCGACAACTAATAAAGAAACGAAGTTCCTCAGCAAGGCCGATTCTACCTTTCTGAGGGACTTTTGGATTAAGCCACACCTTATATATCATGTGACTCTTAACCCAAGTTTAACATTCTTTAGGTAGATGATTTAGGAGAAATATTCCACTTCAAACAGCCTATACTTATCATGCACTCGAATTTATTGGCTGAGCAGATGTGTCAAAGTATGCCGACCTAACCTCTTCTTGAAGCATTTGTCATTATCCGATAATTCAGTTTTTCTCCACCAAATTACCACGATAAATAGAAAAGTTTGGGGATGATTACGATTTTCCGGGACATTTTTTTGCTCATGTTAAGATTTGTTTGTAATTTTACAGCGGTATTCACTCCATATTGATGAATTTCCACCTAAAAGTGCTAAGAAATCATGTGGAAGAGCACACGCCGAGCCAAGGCATACGAGAGCAATCTGAAATGCGGAGGCGGTTGGGTGGGCAGAATACCAGACATATGAAGGCGTTTACTTGACGCTCTGTTTGAGACTCATCGAAATTCTCGCAAAATTTCCAATCTTGTCTTGAACTTAGCAACGGTAGATGTCCATGGGTATGATTATATCACTCCTGTTTCCAACAAAAGGAGGATTGTATCTATGTTATAGGTGCAATCTTTCAGTGTTGGTTATAGGTATAAGTATATTCTCATATCGGCGTGGGCTCTGGCGTTGTCTGTTCAACAAGATTAGGCAATGCGAGAAGCCTCGATGAGTGGGACAGGCAACAAGGAAGTTCCCACGCTTTTTTTCGTATGACTAATAACTGACTATAAACCTGCACCTGTATAGGGGACGTACGATGCGCAAATGATACGACCTATACAATGAGTATGTTTGATTCAGTTTTTAAAAAGTGCACGTTAGGGTTAATGTCCGCACTTTGTCTTTCTTCGTGTTGCTGTGAGACACCTATTCCCGAGATACTTAATGCATACCAAGAATATCATCAGCCAAAAGTTGATGTAGAAAAAGGTTACAACGCCTATTTCGATTTGTCTGATGGGTTGTTGTCAGCCTATCAAGTTGAAGCAACCAGCAACTGTCTAAAAAGCGTGGTTAATAAGGTAACAGGCAATGCCAGTTGCCAGGAAGTTCTTACACTGAAAAACTCACAGATAGAAAAGAATGAACTGAGGCAGACAGAGCTGTACAACTATATTATGGATGCAAAATCATATCAGATGATTGCACCCATTGAGGAGTCTCTAAAACAGATAACGACAGGAAACAAAGCGGCTCTGCTTGTCACCGACTTTGAAGAATACAACGGTGGCCAGATTCAGCAGCAGAACTTCGCGAAGAAGTATTTCATTGACTGGCTAAACAAAGGAAACAATATAGTTTTCTACATTTTTGATTACACAGAAAACGGGAAGCCTAAACACCTTTATTTTACGGTATTTGACACCGCTGACCACACGCTCCTTTCAGAGACAGAGGATGCTCTAAAAGGGAATGGAGCAAACTATCAAGTGTTCCGTTTGAATAACGGCCAAGTCCTTTACACTAACAACTTTCCAGCAGTAACACGTGGAGGTATATATCGCTATACAAACGGTGATGACCCAATATGCGGCCTCGTTGAAACAGGGAAGGGAGACTGTTACACCATATATAAAGATTATGCGTCTGAGTTATACGTGTTTGAGGAATCATGGGAAAACATGGTACAGAATGTTCGCGACATTCAAGACCCAGCAAATGTCGATTCTTCTGAACCGAAATTCCAACATCTAATTAGTGGCGTAACGGCAAATTTTGAACGTATGTCTGGTTACAATGTCAAGAAACTTGATATCATAATAACCGACATACAATCCGATTATGACAAGTTTGCTGGATATTATGCCTTCAAAACAAATGGAGATAATGCCGATGATGAGGGAAAGGTCGTTAAAGAATTTGATTATCCAAACATGCAGATTACAAATGGGCAGATAGAGGATATGTTCGTCTTTGGCGGCAAAGTGAAAGGCAAAAATGCTGAAATAGCCTTGGATTTCCGTCCGATGTTTGGTGGCGTAGTAGCCAACATGCCTCCAACAGACCTTATCCGTGTGGATGTGGTAATTGCAGATTGTGAACCTGACTATGATATTTTGCCTGCGCTGTTTGAGTGGCCAGGTAATACAAGCATGATACAGGCTGTAAAGAACACTCTGCAAGATCAGAATCCAATAGGCAAAGTAATCTATACCTATTTCCTTAAGTCAACTATAGAATAAAGTAACAATCTAAAAAAGAATTACAAATATGCAACAGATTCCTGTTTATGTAACGTCTATCGTTATTGCTATCGTGATGCTCGGCATCTCAGCCCTACATTCCAAGTCTATTGCTTTTCGGCCTGACAACAGCGATGTAAAGAGCCGTAAAGTTAAGTTCTGGATTTATGCCATCGTGACCCTTGTTGTGAACTTTATTGTATGCTATGTAATGTTCTACATGGCAGAGAAGACAAAATCAAAGAAAGAGGCAGCCATGATAGCTACGGCAATCGGCACAATGCTTTCTGTAGTTGTGTATATTGGTCTTGGCTTTGTCACAGCAAAGATTAATAAGCACGGTAAAACTGGTAACTGGTTCTAAACCTTATAACACCTTCTTTATATGGCAGATAAAAAATTTATAGTGGCCATTGGTGGTACTGGCATGAGATGCCTTGAGTCATTCGTACATTTATGTGCGATTGGAATGTTCGACAATGAGGAAATTAATATACTCACCCTAGATACAGACCAAACCAACGGCAATAAAAATCGCGTTGAGCAACTCATAGATACATACAATCATATCAAGAGTGCTGACTCTACGGAAATTGATGGCGGCACTCCTAATGCAGAGACATTCTTCTCAGCGAAGATAACTCTCTATAAATTCTTCACAGACTATAGTGCAACAAATCGAAGCACTTATGCTAACCTTGCGCAACTGTCCTCTGGTGACCCTGAAGTTCAGCGTGACAATCAGGATTTGAGTGATTTGTTTTTGGAGAAGGATACCGTACAGGATTTTAAACTTGATCACGGGTATCGCGCACAAACTCACCTTGGCAGTTACTTAATGTATAACGGTATAGTGGAAGCCGCCAAGAAACTGCGTGCAGGTGCTGCGAATCTAAAAGAAGAAGAGAAATCTTTTGGAGAGTTTCTTCACAAGTTGCTAGGAGCCTCAAGCAATGCGCGAGTATTTGTCTTCGGTTCTGTCTTCGGCGGAACTGGAGCCTCTTCTATTCCTGTAATTCCTGTAGCTTTTCGCGATGCCATAAGTATACTTGACGGTAAGAGCACTCTTGATTTGAAGGCTGTAAAATTTGGGGCAACTTTGTTGACAGAGTACTTCAAATTCCATAAGCCAACTGAGGCAGAACGCAAGGAGGAACACGTTATAGCTGACTCCGATTTCTTCGCAATCAACTCACAGGCAGCCTTACAGTTCTATCAGGGTGACCCAACAGTCAAGATGTGTTATCGCCGTCTCTATCACGTCGGTTGGCCTCTTGATAGCAAGTCTCTTGACGGAAGCGACCAGGAGACAATTAAGACAGAAACAGGCGGTGCCAACCAAAAGAACAACTGCCATGTAGCCGAGTTGATGTGTGCATGTGCTGCTTATGACTTTTTCAATATTGAAGATAACAAACTTGGTAACAACAAGGCTCAATATCTCTATCGTTCTGCGCCTTTCGATGGAAGCAACTTCTCTTTTGATGGAAGTGATTTCGTGGGCACTGATAAGGATAAATTTGAGAATGCCCTTGGTGCCTTCTTCTCATTTTCTCACATCATCCTTGGAAAACAACGTGGTGCTTTAACATCAAAGGGAACAAAGGGTCTCGTGGATCGTCTCGTCGAACAAAAGATTGAGGACTATAAAGACATTCCACTTGACCAACTGAAAGAGATAGACCAGTATTTCCAGATGTTCGGGTATACGTACGATGTAAAGACTTTGGTTCCTGGCTGGATATATCAGATTTACGAGTCCGTGAAACCGGGCAAGTTTATATTCAAGAGCAGCGCTTTCGATGAAAAGAACATCTTGGATGTTGACCCTGGAGATATATTTGAGGATGAGCGTCATCGCTGGGAAAAGCCCATCATAGGCCATCGTTATGACACATTCATCAAGAGTATGATAAAGAGTGTACCTTCTGACCAACAGAAAGCGAACACTATGAAGGAGAAATTACTGGCTCATATGTACAAGGCCATCATAGACGCTCAAAAAATAAAGAAATAAGGTTATGGCAGAATACAAATCAATCGTCATTAAAGTAAAAGACAAGTCTATTCCCCCAGGCTTGGCTAACGAGTGGTCTGACGTAACCACCCATATGCCTATATTGACACGTGATATAAAGACACCGGCACTAGATGCAAAGAGTGATCTCACTGCTGTCGTATCGGGCATGCCGACCATATTTGCCCGTGCCAATCTTTTCCGTCTTGCCATAGACTATGTAGGTGCAATAACTCCCAAGACAGATGAGAGTGAAGGCCTGCTCAATTACTACAAGAACCTGGTGGACGAGTGGCGTGGTTTTATTGCCTGTATAGCGCTTGATTATACGTTGATAGAGGTAAGACGTATTAAGTTAGCTTACTCTGACAACAAGTCATTTGATCAAACCTCAAACATTTACGAGCCGAAGGGAGCTTTCGGACGTGTACTGTTTGAGCGTGCTCCCCTATGGGCAGAACATGGAAAAGAAGTAACAGACAGAGATGTACCGTTCATTGACGTTATAAAATATGACGGCAATGTGGTAGGTGCGGTTTCGCCAGAGTCTCTTCTGTTTACATCTCCAGGATATCAAATTTCTACTCCCCATCCATGGGTTAACAAGAATACTGGTAAATTTACAGATCCTCTGAACAATGCTTTGTCATCAGCTGAAGCGTTGACATTGTTAGCATATGTGGAATACATCGAGACTCGCCTTAATAAGCTTCGCGATTATTATTCTTCATTAAGTGATGACATCCGCCCAGATTACGCAACAATTCAAACGAACATACGTAACTGGAAGGAAGAAATCTCTCGCTATTGCAGTGAGCGCCAGTATGACGAGGAGACAAAAAGCATACCAGATGTAAATAAATTCAAGACGCCATTCAGCCTCGTATTCAACTATTCTTCGAATCTATATGGTTTCGAAGGATTGATTTTTGACGACGAGACTCAGTCTCCTGAAAACAAAATCTATTTTGACCCTCGCTATATTCTTTTGCCAAAGGAGTCAGAAATTGCCCGCATAGATTTCAGTAACCGCGAGATTACTCATAATCCTGAATTGCTACAGAATCAGCCTGTGTATGTACTTAAAGCTCAAATCAAAAATCGTGATAATGAGTATGCGTATTTTGCGTTACCAATTACGCCCCTCGGTCTGAATGTCTTTGGAAAGAACATCGGTGCTCTAACAGGTATAGACTATAACAATGCTATCAAGTCAGCATTAACAGCTGTTTTTGATCCAGAACGTCGCGACAACAATCTGGATGTTAAGCTTGTAATCTGGATGCAGAGTGGTAAATCACGCGAGCTGAAAGAGACTTACACTGTTAAAGCTGACCGTATCTCAAACAAAGACATCTTGTTGTGGCCTAACTTTATCTCAACACAATGGAATCGCTATTTCTTGTATTCAGAGATGCCGCACAACACGGAGTCACGCTCATGTCCTTTCCGTGCGACACCTATTGTCGGAGAATACAAGAACAACGACTTCCGTATTATTGTAGATGAAAAATCTGCAGAAAAAGAACCAGTGCTGCTGGCCAAAAACGGAAATATCTGTGTGTCAGAAGAGGTACAACGTAACCATGGTCTTGAAGCCAAGCTCTTGATTACATCCGACAACCGTGTTGCGGACAACGACTACAAGTATGAGATATATGAGAGTACATTACCTTTCAAAGGCGTAAAACTTACCTCTGGAAATAAGGATAGTGGCTATCTCGTAATCAGATATACATCAGACCAAAGTAGAGGTCAGAACTCGCTTCCACGAAACGAGTATGGTCTCAACAATGTACTTAGAAATGCCACAATTGGTGTCGATTTCGGTAGTACAAATACTTCTGTGGCATATTATGACGTAACCAATGGTGAGAACAAGGGTATACACTTTACTAACCACCGCATCTCTCTCTTACAAAGTGGAAATAAGAACGCATCTTGTAGAGAACGTGATTTGTTCTTCTTCCAAGGCAAAGAGATAGAGGGTAATGCTATCAAGAGCATACTCACTCTTCATGACCCTCGACGCATGCCAGAGAACAAGCCTGATGGAGCAAGATTTGAGATAATTGGTGGAATGCCATGCTTTGACCCAAGTCTGCTTCCTGTACAAAGCGTTACAGATAGAAATATTCTGTTGCAATGCCCAAGTATCGGTCAGGTCACATTGGTATATAATATGAAATGGACAGAACAAGAAAGCGATGTGAACAACAAAAAGGCTTTCTTGCGCTCTCTCATGCTTCATATATATGCTCAGCTCTATGATGATGGATGCTGTCCTACAAGATTAAAGTGGTCATATCCTTCTGCATTTACCTTGGACCTAATCAACCAGTATAGCCAGATTTGGAATGATCTTGGAGCCATGCAGAGTCCTGTAGTAGACAACAAACTTGAAATATGCAGTTCAGATATTGCAGCAAAGTTCAAAACAGAGAATGTATTCGGTCAAGCTCCTGCAAATTCACCATTTGGAGGTGTACAGCAGAATAATCCGTTCAGTAATCCACAAAACAATCCGTTCGGTGGACAACAAGATGCATCTCCATTCGGTAATCAGCAGGGTTGTCCATTTGGCACTCAGCAGAATTCGCCTTTTGGAGGGACTCAGCAGGAAGATGCTTTTGCCACCTCCACCCAGGGGGCTGCTGCTTTTGGCAACAACTCCGGTTTTAAGCCGTTTGGTGCCGTTCAAGAACCAGTAATGCCGACCGCTCCAGATTTAGAGCCTGACACAAACGAGGTTGAGTTTAATTTTCAAAAAGTCGATCCAACCAAGTGTATGACAGAGGCTGCAGCTGTTGCTAACTACAATGGAACTCTGAATATTCCGCGTGGTCCTGAGGTGATGAACCTTTGCTTCGATGTCGGTGGTAGCACTACAGACATATCTGCCACGGTGAGCATTGGGACAGCGGTGACTATGATTAAGCAAAACTCCATCCGTCTTGCAGCTCAGCAGGTTTCAGGTGCAGCCAAAAAGGAACCTAACCTTGAGGGAGTATTGATTCAAGTATGTAATCAATTTGGAATCCGAATACCAGGATTGAATGTTGGTCCCAAAGGATACAACAGTGATTCCGCGTCATTCTATTTCGAACAAGTACTTGATCAGGTGCCAGTGTCGGGTTTGCCAACACTTTATCAACTCATCAGTTCAAAGTGTCCGAACCTTATGGCAGTAAACCTGTATGTCACAGGTCTTATAGTATTCTACGCAGGACAGTTGACATATAAGCTTACCAAGGTTATAAGAAAGTCTTTGGCAGGACATGGACCTCAGTTCGCAAATCTCAAGCCATGGGTTAATGTCATGTTTGCAGGAAAGGGTTCTCGTATCTTCGAATGGTTTAGTATTACTAACAATGTCATAGCTCAGCAATACTATATGCAGATGTTCATTGCTGGTATCGGTGGAAACGAGAATGCGGCAGAGGTACTGCCAGGATACCCTCAACTTCAGTTGGCTCAACAAGTCAATGGGAATGTAAAGTATGAGGTTTCTAAAGGCTTGTCTCTTGACGTCAATAACAGTATAATGATGCCGGAGAACAACTCTGAAGCTATAGAAATCCTAGGCGAAGACAACTTCTCAATCATCAAGGCGTCAACTGGCGACAAGATACCTTTGAGTTTTGACAATGCAATTACACCTCAGATGATGGAGTATCTCAGTACCTATGTTGTAGAAACTCCTTCTGCTCTAGGGCAGTATTCATGTCAGCGTTTCGTTAACTTCTGTGGCACTTATTATAGTGCGATAAGCCAGATGTTCAAAACAAAACTTACTCAGCAAGATTTTGTCAATGGATTCAGCAACATGAATATCTCTGCGTATATTGTCAATACAAAAGAATATCGCATAGCCAAGACGCATAAACAATTTGACTTTGTAGCACCAGTCATCATCCTTGAGGGTATGAAGTTCTATGACGATGTGCTAATGAAAAAATTATAAGTAGCAAAATGCCGTACAGCTTATTAATAAAAATAAGTCACAAAACCATCTCCTTCTCCGCCAATAAAGACGGAGAAGGGGATTTTGTGCCATATGGCGAACCAATACGTCCACTTGCGGTTTGGTTTCTTGGCAGTAGTGTCACCATTGGTGCTGATGCCAAGCATCAAGCACTTATGAGCACAAGTAATGCGTTCTATCATATTTTTGATAGAATGAAAGAACCTGGCAAACGATTTGAATATGCCAACGAAACACACGATTATAACAAACTGCTGCTATATACTATCAGGGCTGGTGTTGAAGAGTTTCTTGTAAAAGAAATGATGAACAGCCTCGGACAAATGGAAGACAATATAGGGCATTTACCCATATTGGTAGCATTTGGAATGGATGTAACCTCAAATGAGCGTAGTGTTGTTACTGGTCAGTTACAGCGCAATGGCTTTGGCAATATCAAAGTTATTGACGAGGACATGTACCTCATACGATCACTTAAAAGGAATGGGGATGTATTGGTTTTATCGTCAGATGGGACAACCCTCTATGGAGCTTTCTACAAAGAGAATAAACGTGTGGGAGAATTCTCGGCTGAAGGCCTTGGACGAGATCCACGTGTGGAAAAACTTTCACGTTTAATTTGGGAGAGAACCAATGCTCAAAACGACTGGCTCAGATATGAAGATGAAAAGGACGAATTGGAAGAGGTTGCCAATAAATTTCTCGTGTCAGGTAAAAGTGAATGCAACGAATCTGTAGTTTTGTCTAATGGCAATGATTATCCATACTATCTGCAACAAAGTGATTTATGGACGTTTAACAATAATGATGAAATAGGTGTATCACGCTTCATTATAGATAAGATTCTGACTTGGAATGGAAGCAGACAAACTTGTTGCGTGTTTTTGAAAAACCAAGCTGTTAGGAACAAATATCTAATGGAGCAACTCGTAAAGGAGTTTCCCGTAGGAGTTCTTCCAGTAGCAAAATCTATAAAAGAACATTGTAATGCAATATTGCTTGAAGATTGCCGTGCGCTGAATTTTACTTTTCAGCAGCCGACATCTATTCCGCCAACATCTGAACCAAAAGAGCCTGTTGTTGGTGGCAATCCTATTCAGGCAGTTATTACAGAGCCTTCTCCTCGGGACAAACGTGATTTCCGAATGCTTAAGGGAGAACTTAGAGCGTGTATTGCAAATGGAGATAAAAAAGGTGTTAAAGCAAAGTGTAAGGAGTTCTTGAACAGAATGCATGGCAACGGAATAATGGCTTTTGATGAAGACGTAGCTAAACTTTTAAATGAAGTTGATTCATCAAGTGTAAAAGCAGGAAACGTTCCTAACAAGAATGAACCCAAAAGTGACACTTTACCAGAGCATACCTCATCTGACATAAAGTCGGATATTAGGGCAGCAACAGGTGTAACAGCAACAGAACCAAACAAACGCGACCACAATCTCTTTAAGTTGCTAAAGCAAGAAATACAGCGATGTATAGATGCACACGACAAAACAACAGCAAAGAAGAAGTCTGATGATTTCCTCTCTGAAATGCATGCAAAAGGTGTAGTAGCCTTTGATAAAGAGACAGCCGAAATGCTCAAGCTAATACAAGATGCAGTAGCCCCCACGGGACTCGACAAACGTAATATGCGAATTCTGAAAAGTACTATTAGCACACTTAAAGCTAAAAGTGATAAGGCTGGTATACAGCGTGAGTGTAAGAAGTTCCTTGATGCGATGCATAAGAAAGGAATTGTTGCCTTTGACTCAGAGGTCGCTGATCTGACAAAATGAGAATATTGTATAGTAATGTTTAAAAAATACAGACAATGAGTAGATTTGATCTTAAAAAAGGTGAGCGCTTTTCGTTCAAGAAGGACGAAGGCCTTAACAATCTCACGGTTACTCTCGGCTGGAATTCGGGAGCAGACCTCGATGCATCCACATTCCTTGTTGGTGAGGATGGAGTGATTGAAGATGATGCGAATTTTGTGTATTTCAACTCGGTAAAACGTAGCGAAGAATTTGACCGCACAAAGTTTGGAAATAAGAATGCATGGAAAGCCCACACTCGTCCTATGTCAGCTGACGGCTCTGTGCTTGGTGCGATAGATGATCGTAATGGCGGATCTACAGAAAACATTTCAGTAGACCTCTCCAAGGTGAATGCGAAAGTTACAGAGATTGTCTTCTGTGCAACAGTTTATGACGAGGGTAAGAGTTTCGGTGATGTGGATGGCGCATACATCTCTATTGTCAATGACGATAATGGAGAAGAACTTGTACGTTATACTCTCAATGAGCAATTCTCCGGCGAGACTGCTCTTGTTGCAGGAAGTCTCGTTGTCAACAATGACGGTGACTGGGAGTTCAAGGCAGAAGGGCGCGGTCTCCTCGGTGGCTTGGAGGCATTGGTAGAATTATATGCAGAATAATCATTAACAACCTATTAATTTTATATTTTATGGCAAGATTTGAATTAAACAAGGGTGAGCGCTTTACCCTTAAGAAGAGTGAGGGCCTTGAGAACCTTACAGTAGAACTTGGATGGAAGGGCGGTGCCGACCTTGATGCATGTGCTTTTCTCCTTGGTGAGGATGGTGTGATTGAGAATGATGCCAACTTCGTGTACTACAACTCAAACAATCGTGAGGAAGAATTCTCTCGTGAAAAATTCGGAAACAAAAAGAAGTGGCGTGAGGCTACACGCCCAATGTCTGCGGATGGTTCCGTAATGGGCTCAATCGACGACCTCGGAGATGACGATGACGACAACGGAGATGCTAGCGAGGAGATGACCGTTAATCTTAGTAAGGTTGACGGAAAAGTTACTGAGATTGTATTCTGTGTTACAGTGTACAACGAAGCCACTACTTTTGGCGCTGTAAATTCTCCATACATCTCAATCATCAACGATGAGGATGGTCAGGAACTCTGCCGTTATAACCTCAAGGAGAATTTCAAGGCAGAAACAGCTGTTGTTGCTGGAAGCCTTATCTGCGACGAGGAGGGTGAGTGGTCTTTTGAAGCTACAGGCAAGGGTTATACTGGTGGCATGCAGACGCTCATCGATATTTACGCTTAAAACATCTTGCTTATGGCAAAAGACAATAAAGAGGGCAGGAAGAGCACACGTTCTTTTGACCTTAACAAAAGCAAAAAGCGCTCTTTTGAGTTAGACAAAAAGTCTACTCGCTCCTTCGACTTGCAGAAGGGAGATGAAGAAGCTGTTATAGGTGCTGGCGATAAGACTGCTCAGCAGGTTGTTGGAGCGCAGCCAAGTCAGCCGATAAAGGCTTCTGCAACTTCACAAACAGCAGGACAGCAACAAAAATCTAATAAACCTGCGCCATATCAGCCGACACAAACCCCGAAGAATCACTCTCAGGAGACCACTCCAAACACAACTGAGGATGGTGGTTCTACAGGTGATGACAACAATTCTGGAAACGGAAAGAAATGGATTGGTGCAGCCGTAGTTGTTGCCGCTATTGCAGGTGCCGTATGGGTGTTCTCTGGAATTGGAGGAAAGACAGCAGAGAACCAAACTGAAGAACCTCAGACAACATTGGTTTCAGATTCAACTTCAAATGAAGAAAGCAACGCTGCAGACTCTGCAAGTGCAGAAATTCCGGAGACCGCAACTGCTGGTGAATCTACAGATGCCACTTCTACAGATGAAAACGATGCTGTAGATGGTAATCAAAATCCTGCTAATAACACGGATCAGAAAGTAGAAACGGAGAAACCAAAAGCTGGAAATTCGAAAACCGAGACTGAAACATCTACTAATTCTGCTTCAGCTGTATCGGGAAGTGCAGAGGAATTAGCCAATGAAGTGCTTACCGGAAAATATGGCAACTGGCCAGAACGTGAACACAACCTTGGTAGCCGCTATAAAGAAGTACAGCGACTAGTCAATGAGATGTATCGTACAGGGCGCATTTCACGTAATAATTAGGCATCTATAAGTGAAAGAGAGGTACGCAATTACACACCTCTCTTTCACTAAATTATAAAAAGGTAACGACTAATATGTTCAATAAATATGATAAGCATTATACTTGGAATAATAGTATGGGCAGTACTGCCAATCATACTCACTTCACATATCAAACGTAAGAGTGACCGCAAAGCAGTTACCCTTATATGTAAGATACTCGGCGCGTTCCTTGTGCTATGGGGACTTTACAATCTAATATTCTAATATATACATATGGCAGGAATAAAAGTAACATGAGATATTTCTCACACAAATACGAATTCTATGTGGTGATAAGTTTCCAAGCTCTTCTGTTCCATAGAATAGCCGTTGTTTTGCAGACTGTATATGCCTTAGGTAAACGCTTTTACGAAAGACTCATTCCTCAAATAAGGATATTTAGATTCCATTGGGCATTTATCACCACATCGAAAATACGAATTAAAAGAACCTACCTTATGTATTTAAGGAACATGACTTAGATTCTGCATTTGCAAAAATGGAGCAGTGCGAGGGCGTTGATTATGAGAACTATATGGTTAATTATCACATTGGCAATAATAATAATAAAGAATAACATGAAGGTTTACACTAAGTTTTTAATAGTTCCAGTACTATTCGTGATATCTGTTGTCATTTTGACATCTTGCGATAAACAGCAAGGAGTGATAGAAGACTATACAGCTTTAGTTGAAGAGATTGAGACTGATGGCGAAAACTTCACAGAACAAGACTGGGAGGATTTCTCTCAGCGTTGTGAGAATGTGGAGACAGAAATGCAGCAGTACTCATTTGACAAAGAGCAAAAGAAGGAGATACGTAAACTTCAAGGTCGCATGGCTGCTGCTATCGGTAAGCATAGTGGAACACTTCTCAAGAATGCAGCTAAAGATGCAATAGAACAGATTGAAGCCTTCTCTGAGGGCTTTATGGAAGGGATAAACGAGGAAGACAACAAATAAAAGCAAATATGGAAAGAACTAATTACAAAGGCTTGACCGACAAGGAAGTGTTGGAAAGCCGCGCAAAGTATGGCCCAAATGTGCTGACTCCACCAGAGAAAGACTCCTTATGGGTTCAAATAAAAGAAGTGTGTAAGCATCCTATTGCCTTGGCAATGTTTGCGCTTATCGCATGCACTGCCATTGCTGCAGGTGTGTTGGCATCTTCTATGGGTGCAAACATTTGGGTGATGCCAACCATCGTGACGGTGGCAACACTGCTCATTCTCGTGGTAGGATTCTTTGGCGGCTTTGGTGACCCGCTGTTCAAAATCCTTATCACGGCATTTGTGCTTTCCATGGGTATTTCCATTTATGAATATGAATGGAACAATGCTGAGTGGACAGCATTCTTTGAGCCTATTGGTATCATCGTAGCTCTTATTCTGGCTACAAGTATCGCATTCTGGCTAGAGAAGAACAATGAAAAGACATTCCAAAGCCTTAATCAGTCCAACGACGAAGAACCTGTAAAGGTTATCAGGAGAAAGGACGATGGCTCACCTTCAAGAATCCATGAGGTACCACGCAAGGATGTCGTTGTTGGCGACATCATCAAACTGGAGACAGGTGAGGAGATTCCTGCTGACGCTGAACTCATAGCATCACTCAACCTTATTGTGGACGAGTCTTCGCTCACAGGTGAGTTGCAGGCCTCGAAGACAACCGACCCAGCTCATTTCGACAGTGAGGCTACCTACAAGTCGAACGAGATAAAGAAGGGAACCAACATCATCGAGGGTTATTGCACCGCTAAGGTTACAAAGGTCGGTGATGCTACTGAAAGTGGTATCGTCTATAAGTCGCTCAATGACGGTGATGAAGTCAAAGTTGGTTGGCTGCTTACTGACAAGACAAGCAATAGCGTCATTGGCACATTCGCTTCTGAGGATGACGCCAACGATGCTTTGGAGGAATATCAGGTTGAGCACGAGGATGCCGATGTGGTTGTTGAACAGCCACTGATTGACCGCATGCGTGTACGCAAAGGTAGCGAGACCCCTCTGAGCAAGAAACTCAATGGTCTTGCAAACTGGATTACGAATGCCAGCTATGTGCTTGCGGTGATTATTGTTATTGGCCGCATGATTTGGTACTTTGTATCAAATGGCGCAGATTTCGATTCCGGTGAATATTGGGTTGAGTTAGTCAACTACTTCCTAAAGACCATCATGATTGCTGTTACCTTGGTAGTGGTTGCTGTACCAGAAGGTCTTCCTATGTCTGTGACTCTGAGCCTTGCATTCAGCATGCGCAAACTCATGAAGACCAACACCCTGCCTCGCACCATGCACGCTTGCGAGACAATGGGCGCAGCCTCAGTAATCTGCACTGATAAGACTGGTACACTAACCAAAAATCAGATGGAAGTAGCAGAGGCACATCTTGCAAATGTGGACAGCAAACTGATTAGTGAGATGATTGCAGTAAATACTACTGCTAACCTCGAATTTAATGAGCAGAGCAATATCAAGGTTATTGGTAATCCTACCGAAGGTGCCCTGTTGTTGTGGCTCAATAAGAATGGCGAGAACTATCTTGACATCCGCAACAACATCAGTGTAATTGACCGTCTGCCTTTCACCACCGAAAATAAGTATATGGCTACTATCGTTGAGTCAAAGGTTCTTGGCAAGAGAGTAGTTTTTGTGAAGGGCGCTCCTGAGATTCTTATGGGTATGTCTGATGTAGATGCTGCTGAGAAGGCTAACCTTGAGAAGAAGTTGGCAGAATATCAGAACGATGCAATGCGTACTCTCGGACTGGCATATGCTGTTATTGATGAGGATGCCAATGTATTCACAGATGGAAAACTTGCCATCAGTAATCTCAAGTTTGTTGGCATATTTGCTATTCTCGATGACATCCGCGAGGGCGTAAAGGAGTCAATACAAGACTGTATGCGTGCAGGTATTGCGGTGAAAATTGTGACAGGTGATACTCCAGGTACTGCCAAGCAGATTGGCCGTAAGATTGGTCTGTGGACAGAGAACGACACAGACAAGAACATTATCACAGGTACAGAAGTTGCACAAATGTCTGACAAGGAACTTGAGGAGCGTGCTATGGAACTTAAGATTATCGCTCGCGCAAGACCTATGGACAAGAAGCGTCTTGTAGAAGCACTCCAGCGCAAAGATCAGGTTGTAGCCGTTACTGGTGATGGCACCAACGATGCTCCTGCACTCAACACTGCCGACGTAGGCTTGTCTATGGGTAATGGTACAGCTGTAGCAAAGGATGCATCAGATATGATTATTCAGGATAACTCATTCAGCACCATTGCAAATGCTGTCATGTGGGGACGATCGCTCTATAAGAACATTCAGCGTTTCTTGCTGTTCCAACTCACCGTGAACGTTGCTGCATGTTTCCTTGTACTCTTCGGCGCATTCTTGGGCACAGAGTCTCCTCTTACAGTGACACAGATGCTTTGGGTAAACCTTATCATGGATACATTTGCTGCTATCGCTCTGTCAGCTCTACCTCCTCAGAAATCTGTTATGAAGGATAAGCCTCGTGACCCGAACGCCTTCATTCTTGACCACTCAATGCTCAAGAATATCTTTGGTGTGGGCGGATTCTTCTTTGTTGTGCTGCTCGTTCTGCTCATAATCTTCCAGCACACAGAAATCAATAGCCTTGCTGACCTGGCATCGTTCCACTTTGGTGACCGAAATCCAGTCTCTACCTACGAGCTCACGCTCTTGTTCTCTATCTTTGTAATGACTCACATGGGCTACATGTTCAATGCACGCGGATACAACACCGGTGGTTCAGGTTGGAACTTGAAGGGTTGTGACGGATTCTTGATAATTGCAACTGTTGTGACTCTCGGTCAGATTGCCATTATCCAGATGCCTTTACTCAATAGTTTCTTCAATGTCCAGCCACTGTCATTGGTCGACTGGATTGCATTATTTGCGATGGGCTTCCTCGTAACAGGTGTACGTGAGGTGAAGTATTTGATCTTTAAGTAATATTTATATAGTGAAGAGTGGTAATGATTTGCCACTCTTCACTCTTAAAAAGCATATAATCACATGGCTAGCCTACAAAAATTCATAGAGGCACAAGATTCTGCTCATACTGGATATGCTACGGCATTGCAAGAGATAAAGCAAGGGCGAAAGACCTCGCATTGGATATGGTACATCTTTCCTCAGATTCAAGGACTGGGGCATAGCTACAATGCGAGGTATTATGCATTGAAAGACATTGAGGAAGCAAGGGCTTATCTTAAGAATGAGACGCTCAACCATCGTCTTAGAGAAATAACGGATGCCTTGTTGAGTCATAAAGATAAATCAGCACAAAGCATACTAGTAGGTATCGATGCCATCAAGGTTCGTTCTTGTATGACATTGTTCGATGCAATATCTCCTAACGACATCTTTAAACAGGTAATTGATACATTTTATAATGGTAAGTTAGACAGTAGAACTCTCTCAATTATCACACCCCACCAATATGAGTAATAACAATACTCGCACACTCGGAGAAGCACCATGGCTTCATGTCATTATCTCAACAGGATTTGGCACAAGCTTTTCCCCGTATGGTCCAGGAACTGCAGGTGCTATTATCGCTTTGTTGATATGGATAGGTCTTTATCTTGTTCTGTCTCCTGCAATGCTGGCTTTAACCCAAGTTTAACATAGCCCAACCGTTTCTCTTGCAGTATCAGCCAGTTAGCAATTTCAATTTGCGTTACTGTGTACTACAAAGTCGGATTTTTCTAAAAGGCATTTTCTTGTAACCCAACTTGTCGTATATGTCTTCCGCCACCTTTGTTGGTTCACTGCACAAACGCATTTGCACTTTCTCTCCGAGGACATTCGTGCCCTCGGTGGTGACGGCTTTCTGTGTGGACATTCGTCTTACAATTTCTGTCCAAAAACAAGTTTCACCCTTGGTCTTCAACCTATAACGTATGGTATTCACGACCCAATATGACAATAGTCCAAGAAACCGGTGTGCGTCAGAGAGGCAGAGTCCTTCTGATGATAAATGGGATGTCCTCCTGACGAAGCCTTGCGGTCATAAAGCCGACATTGAGCATGATTCGACACCTCACGCGGCCTAACAGGTCACGAAAAATCTCTTTGATACGATAATACTTGTCATCACATTGGAGATTTGAGTTGTGTCTTGTCTCTGATATGAAATGCATGGGGCAAAGGTACAACTATTTTTTGAGACTTCTGTGTACTACATTTTGATTTTTGAGTATGCCAATATTGAATATCAAGCAATTATGATAAAAACATAGCCGAAAAATTATGAAAATTTCCCTAAAGTGTCAAACTTGGGTTATGGATTATGCCACACCTTCTATATTATATGACTCTTAATCATAGAGATAGAACATACGCTCCATCATGTGCCATTTCTCATCACTTGTAGCGCCTTCGCCACATTTCTGGAATTTGCCTACCACGCTCTCCCACTCTGCTTGTCTCGGAAGGGTAGCAAGTTCTGACATAGACTTGTCCCAATCGAAATCCTCTGGAGCATCCACTATCATCACCAGACGATTGCCTGAGATGTAAATCTCCATCTCTAAAATGCCTACTTGACGTATGCCGTCACGTATTTCTTTCCACTGCACTCCCTCAGAATGCAATCTGCGATACTCTCTGATAGCGGCTTCATCAGATTCCAATTCGAGCCATTGCACATAGCGCTTTGTGGCTACTGGATATTTCTTTTGCTTAAATCCTTCATTCATAAGTTAGCGAACAATTATTTTTGAATAATGTGATACGTATGTGATTGAAAAATATTTTGGTAATGAACTAATGTTCATAAACTATTTTCTTCAAGCAGGTGATTTCCGATTATATATCTTCTATTCACTTACTTAGTAGTATAGTTTCGGATGATTGGTTATGAATGCAAAGTTATACAAAAAATGTGATTAAGCCAAGTCTTTGATTATTTTCTTGAATAGATGGTCAGGATTCTATTTGTTTTCACCAGTATTCCCTTACACTAAAATTGCTCAAAGCTACAATACTCAAATAGTCGCATTCTAAAAGCTTAGTTATTACGTTGTAATATCATAGTTATTACACTGCAATATCATAGTTATTACACTGCGAAAGCTATGCTTTTACCTCATGAAAGCTATACTATTGTAATACGACTCCTTTTAGTCGCGGATTTGCATGAAAAGATTATATTATCCGGTAACGCGGGCAATACAGTGGCGGGTGATTGGGATGGGTGGAGAAGACGGTAGAGATATTGCTGGTAACGCGGGCTACACAGGGGCGGATGATTGGGATTAGTGGTGGAGATGATTACGGTGGAGGGAATTTTCTTTATATGAGAGATAAGGGATAAACGCAAAAAAGGTCTGCAACAGATAACTGTTGCAGACCTTTTCTTTATCTTATGTGGGACATAAAATCCCACCTATTTGACTATTCTATTAGATGTCGCGGTTTGAGTAATCGAGGACATTGCGGCGATTAGCCTGGAGACGCTCATAGCCTTCCTTGCTTCCGACGATAATCTTCTCAAATTCACGCAGACCAGTACCAGCAGGGATGAGGTGACCGCAGATTACGTTCTCCTTCATACCGAGCAGAGAGTCAGACTTGCCACGGATAGCAGCCTCGTTGAGCACCTTCGTTGTCTCCTGGAAGGATGCGGCAGACATGAAGCTCTTGGTATGGAGTGCAGCACGTGTGATACCCTGGAGAATCTGTGTAGATGTAGCAGGGATAGTATCACGTACTGTGATAGTCTTCATATCACGACGCTTAAGGCTGGAGTTTTCATCACGGAGCTTGCGTGCAGAGATAATTTCACCAGCACGTACATTCTCAGAATCACCAGCGTCGAGGACATATTTCTTACCCCAGATGCGGTCATTCTCCTCAGCGAAGTCAAGCTTATCGACGATTTCCAGTTCGAGGAAGCAGGTATCACCAGGCTCATTGATCTGCACCTTGCGCATCATCTGACGAACGATAATCTCGAAGTGCTTGTCATTGATCTTTACACCCTGCAGACGATATACGTCCTGAACCTCATTCACGATGTACTCCTGAACAGCGGTAGGACCCATAATAGCGAGGATATCGCCAGGAGTGATAGCACCGTCAGAGAGAGGAGTTCCAGCGCGGACACCGTCACGATCCTGTACGAGCAACTGCTTACTTGTAGGAACGAGATACTTACGCTGCTCACCAGTCTTGGAAGTAACGGTTACCTCACGGTTGTTACGCTTAAGCTGAGGGTTGATAGATACCTCACCGTCGATTTCACTTACCACAGCAGGGTTACTTGGATTACGTGCCTCGAAGAGCTCTGTTACTCGTGGGAGACCACCGGTGATATCGCCTGCACGGCTTACAGTACGTGGAATCTTCACGAGAGTGACACCAGAAGAGACAGACTGACCATCCTCTACTACTACGTGACCACCTACAGGGAAGTTATAACGACCGATTGACTGTCCGTTTTCATCGATGATTTCACATGAAGGAATGAGCTTGTGCTCCTTGTCTTCGATAATCACCTTCTCGGTAATACCTGTGGTATCGTCAGTCTCGGCATTATATGTTACGCCTTCCTTGACGTCAGTAAATCTTACCTTACCGCTGAATTCAGATACGATGACAGCATTGAATGGATCCCACTTAGCGATGACATCACCCTTCTTCACTACGTCCTTATCCTTGAAATAGAGAGAAGAACCGTAAGGCACTGCCACGTTAGAGAGGATAACATCTGTTGCTGGGTCGATGAAGCGAACTTCAGCAAGACGGCTCACTACCATCTCACACTCCTTGCCTGGATCATCTGCATCCATACGCTCGATGAATGGAACGGTGCGAAGCTCATCAAACTCGATACGTGCCTCTTCTACCTTACAGGTAACGGATGCATTTGCAGTAGCACCACCAGCGATACCACCGGCGTGGAACGTACGGAGAGTCAACTGAGTACCAGGCTCACCAATAGCCTGTGCAGCGATAACGCCGACTGCCTCACCCTTCTGCACCATGCGCTGGGTAGCAAGGTTACGTCCGTAACACTTCATACATACGCCCTGCTTTGACTCACAGGTGAGTACGGAACGGATTTCAACGGTCTCAATACCAGCATCCTCAATGGCCTTAGCACGAACCTCATTGATTTCCTCACCAGCAGGACAGATGATCTCATTGGTATGAGGATTGATTACATCATGCACGCTGACACGACCGAGGATTCTCTCGTAGAGGCTTGATATTATTTCATCGCCATTCTTGAGAGCTGAGCAGAGCAAGCCACGGAGTGTACCACAGTCAGTCTCATTGATGATAACGTCATGTGAGACGTCAACAAGACGACGAGTAAGGTAACCTGCGTCGGCAGTCTTCATCGCGGTATCAGCAAGACCCTTACGAGCACCGTGAGAAGCGATAAAGTACTCAAGCACTGACATACCCTCCTTAAAGTTGGAAAGAATAGGGTTTTCAATGGTTGAACGGTCATCAGCACCTGCCTTCTGAGGCTTAGACATCAGACCACGGATACCTGAAAGCTGCTTAATCTGGTCCTTAGAACCACGGGCTCCAGAGTCAAGCATCATGAATACGGCGTTGAAGCCCTGGTCAGCCTCTGTCATCTCCTTCAGAAGGATGTTACCGATGTCATTGTTTACATGAGACCATGTATCAATTACCTGGTTATAACGCTCGTTGTCAGTGATGAAACCGAGGTTATAGTTGTCAGTAATCTGGCGTACCTTTGCGTTACCATCAGCGATGAGCTGCTCCTTCTCTGGTGGAATGATGATATCGTCAAGGTTGAATGACAGACCTGCGAGGTATGCCATACGGTAACCGAGGTTCTTGATACCATCAAGGAATTCACAAGCACGTGCGAAACCTACAGCCTTGATGACGTCAGCGATGATATCGCGGAGTGACTTCTTAGAGATAATGGTATTTACGAAGCCCATCTCACGAGGTACAATCTCATTGACGATGACACGACCTACAGATGTCTCCACCTGACGGCGTACATACTTACCATTCTCTACGTCCTCTACTATTACCTTTACAGGAGCGTGAAGGTCACAACGCTTTTCATTGTAAGCGATGATAGCCTCTTCTGGACCATAGAATGAGAGTCCCTCACCCTTTGCACCAGGACGAAGTTTTGTGATATAATAGAGACCGAGCACCATATCCTGTGAAGGCACTGTGATAGGAGCGCCATTAGCAGGGTTAAGGATGTTATGGCTCTGGAGCATGAGAATCTGAGCCTCAAGGATTGCCTCATTGGAAAGAGGAAGATGGACAGCCATCTGGTCACCGTCGAAGTCAGCGTTGAACGCAGTACAAGCAAGCGGATGCAACTGAATAGCCTTACCCTCAATAAGCTTTGGCTGGAAAGCCTGAATACCGAGACGGTGAAGTGTAGGAGCACGGTTCAGAAGTACTGGGTGACCCTTCATCACATTCTCAAGGATATCATAGATAACCGGTTCACGACGGTCAACGATACGCTTTGCAGACTTAACAGTCTTGACGATGCCACGCTCGATGAGCTTACGGATAATGAATGGCTTATAGAGCTCTGCTGCCATAAGCTTTGGCAGACCACATTCGCCCATGTTAAGTTCAGGACCTACAACGATAACGGAACGTGCAGAATAGTCAACACGCTTACCGAGGAGGTTCTGACGGAAGCGGCCAGCCTTACCCTTCAGAGAGTCAGAGAGTGACTTCAAAGGACGATTTGATTCGCTCTTTACTGCGCTTGCCTTGCGGGAGTTGTCAAATAATGAGTCAACAGCCTCCTGAAGCATACGCTTCTCATTACGGAGAATAACCTCAGGAGCATGAATCTCTACGAGACGCTTCAGACGGTTGTTACGGATAATAACGCGACGATAAAGGTCATTGAGGTCAGATGTAGCGAAGCGACCACCATCCAGCGGAACGAGCGGACGAAGCTCTGGAGGAGTAACCGGAAGAACCTTCATGATCATCCATTCAGGCTTGTTCACATCCTTAGACTGACGGAAAGCCTCTACGACCTGAAGACGCTTCAATGCCTCGCTCTTGCGCTGCTGTGAAGAATCCTCATTTGCTGCACGACGGAGCTGAGCTGCGAGAGCATCGAGGTCGAGATTCTGGAGGAGGTAGTAGATAGCCTCTGCACCCATCTTGCAGACATACTTGTTAGGATCATTGTCCTCAAGGTAGTCATTATTTGGATCGAGGTAATTATCTACGATATTGATGTATTCTTCCTCAGTAATAAGGTCACCTACGTGTGTACCGTTAAGGTCGCCGTTTTCACCATCCTGCACTGGACTCTTTCCGTCCTTGCCTGCCATTGGTCCTGGATTGATTACGACGTACTTCTCGTAATAGATGACAGCTTCAAGCTTCTTTGTAGGCATTCCGAGGAGATAGCCAATCTTATTAGGAAGGCTACGGAAATACCAAATGTGTGCTACAGGGACAACGAGTTCGATATGTCCGCTGCGCTCACGGCGTACCTTCTTCTCTGTAACCTCTACACCACAGCGGTCGCAGACAATACCCTTATAGCGGATACGCTTGTACTTGCCACAGGCACACTCGAAGTCCTTGGTAGGACCGAAGATGCGCTCGCAGAAGAGACCGTCACGCTCTGGTTTGTAGGTACGGTAGTTGATGGTCTCAGGCTTGGTAACCTCACCGAATGAGTTCTCCAGGATTTCTTCAGGAGAAGCAAGACCGATAGTGATCTTGGTGAAGTTGTTCTTTATCTTAGTGTCTTTTTTAAAAGCCATATTTCTGTTTTGATTTAGGGAATAAGGAAAAGAGACTGATGCCCTTACTGGGCGGAAATGCTGTTCTGCGACATCATTCACATTTCCTTATTCCATCAAAAATATATTCCTGTAAATTTAATCCAACTTGATGCTAAGACCAAGACCGCGAAGCTCGTGGAGGAGCACGTTGAGTGACTCTGGGATGCCTGGAGTTGGCATTGGATCACCCTTCACGATAGCCTCGTAACTCTTGGAACGTCCTGCCACGTCGTCTGACTTGATGGTAAGGATTTCCTGAAGGACGTGGCTTGCGCCGAATGCCTCGATAGCCCAAACCTCCATCTCTCCGAAACGCTGACCACCAAACTGTGCTTTACCACCGAGTGGCTGCTGGGTAATGAGAGAGTAAGGACCGATAGAACGAGCGTGCATCTTGTCCTCTACCATGTGACCGAGCTTCAAGAAGTATGTGATACCAACGGTAGCAGGCTGGTCGAAACGCTCACCGGTCTCACCATCATAGAGGTGTGTAGAACAGTAGCGTGGGAGTCCTGCCTTGTCGGTCCACTCATTGAGGTCATCGAGCTTAGCTCCGTCGAAGATAGGAGTAGCAAACTTGACACCGAGCTTCTTACCTGCATAACCAAGTACAGCCTCGAAGATCTGACCGAGGTTCATTCGTGAAGGCACACCCAGTGGGTTCAATACCAAGTCAACTGGAGTACCATCCTCAAGGAATGGCATATCCTCCTGACGTACGACCTTAGATACGATACCCATGTTACCGTGACGACCTGCTAGCTTATCACCTACACCAATCTTACGCTTCTTAGCGATATATACCTTAGCCATCTGATGAACACCAGCTGGAAGGTCATCACCGATTGAGATAGCGAACTTACGACGCTTGAGCTCAGCATCCAGAAGTTTATACTTGCGGATATAGTTCATGATAAGACGCTGGATGAGCTTGTCTGTGTGCTCGTCGCCAGTCCAGTTGTTTGACTGGATTCCGTCATACTCAAGGTTTGCAAGAGCTGTAGCAGTGAAGCGACTTCCCTTAGTGATTATCTCAGCACCTGTATAGTCAGCAACGCCCTGACAGAGCTTGCCCTCTGTGAGAGTGAGGAGTTTATCTACAAGAATATCCTTGAGGTCCTTGCCCTTTGCTTCGTATTCCTCATCAATCTTAGCGAGAACTATCTTATCCTGCTTCTTTGATTCACGAGTCTTGACAGCACGAGAGAATAGCTTCTTGTCGATGATAACACCTGAAAGTGATGGATTTGCCTTCAAAGAAGAATCCTTTACGTCACCAGCCTTGTCACCAAAGATAGCACGGAGAAGTTTCTCTTCTGGTGAAGGATCGCTCTCACCCTTAGGTGAAATCTTACCAATCATGATGTCGCCTGGTTCGATGCGAGCACCTATTCGTACGATACCATTGTCGTCAAGGTCCTTTGTTGCATCCTCAGATACATTAGGAATATCAGCAGTGAATTCCTCCATACCACGCTTTGTCTCACGAACCTCGAGAGAATACTCATCCACGTGAACAGAAGTAAGCACATCCTCACGAACGATGCGCTCTGAAAGCACGATAGCATCCTCATAATTGTAACCCTTCCAAGGCATGTAAGCCACGAGGAGGTTACGACCGAGAGCCAACTCGCCATTCTCTGTAGCATAACCCTCTGTAAGGATGTCGCCAGCCTTTACGCGCTGTCCCTTCTTACAGATAGGACGGAGGTCGATGGTCATGTTCTGGTTGGTACGGCGGAACTTTGGAATGCGGTATTCCTTTGTAGCAGGCTCAAAGCTTACGAACTCGTCATCCTCTGTACGATCGTAGAGAATACGAATTGTGGTAGCATCAACGTATTCGATAACACCTTCGCCCTCTGCTGTAATCATAGTACGTGAATCCTCACAGAGCTGCTTCTCGATACCTGTACCTACGATAGGGGCATCATTATGAAGCAATGGCACTGCCTGACGCATCATGTTACATCCCATCAGCGCACGGTGACCGTCATCATGCTCCAAGAAAGGAATAAGTCCGGCAGATACAGAAGCAATCTGCTGTGGAGATACGTCCATGAGCTTAACCTCTGATGGTGGAACTACTGGGAAGTCAGCATCCTCACGACACTTTACTACCTCACGGATAAATGTGCCATCATCATTAAGAGGAGCATTACCCTGACCGATAACTACGCCACTCTCTTCCTCTGCAGAAAGATACTTCACGTGTTCATTGTCAAGATCCACCTTGCCATTCTCTACAGTACGATATGGAGTCTCAATGAAACCGAGTTCATTGATCTGTGCATACATACAAAGAGATGAGATAAGACCGATATTTGGTCCTTCAGGAGACTCGATAGGACAGAGACGGCCATAGTGAGTATAGTGTACGTCACGTACCTCGAAGCCTGCACGCTCACGAGAAAGACCGCCAGGACCGAGGGCTGAAAGACGACGCTTATGGGTTACCTCAGCAAGTGGGTTGGTCTGGTCCATGAACTGTGACAGAGGGTTGGTACCGAAGAATGAGTTGATTACGCTGGAGATTGTCTTAGCGTTGATCAAATCTGTTGGTGTGAACACTTCGGTATCACGTACATTCATGCGCTCACGGATGGTACGGCTCATACGAGCAAGACCAATAGAGAACTGGTTAGCCAACTGCTCTCCCACGGTGCGAACGCGACGGTTAGAGAGGTGGTCGATATCATCGACTGTGGCGTTAGAGTTGATGAGCTGAATGAGATACTTGATAATCTCAATGATATCCTCATGAGTAAGAGTGCGAACGTTGATGTCTGTATCAAGATTAAGCTTTTTATTGATACGGTAACGTCCTACCTCACCGAGGTCATAACGTTTGTCAGAGAAGAAGAGGTTGTGGATAACCTCAGCAGCAGACTGGTCATCAGCAGGGTCAGCATTTCTCAACTGACGATAGATGTATGTGACAGCCTCAGTTCCTGAGTTTGAAGGGTCCTTAGCAAGGGTATTGAAGATGATGCTATACTTGCTTGCAGCCTCTGCTGTCTTGTGGAGAAGGATTGTAGATTGCTCTGAATCGAGAATCTGATCCATATTTTCCTCAGAAATAACAGTCTCGCGTTCAAGGATTACCTCATTACGCTCCATAGTATATACTTCACCAGTATCTTCATCTACGAAGTCCTCAGTCCATGTCTTTAGCACGCGGGCTGCAAGAGTACGACCGATACAAGCCTTGATATTCTTCTTTGTAACCTTTACTTCTTCTGAAAGATCGAAGAGATCAAGAATCTGCTTATCGCTCTCATAACCGATGGCACGGAGAAGAGTAGTTACAGGCAACTTCTTCTTACGGTCGATATACGCGTACATCACATTATTGATGTCGGTAGCAAACTCAATCCAAGAACCCTTGAAAGGAATGATACGAGCTGAATAAAGGCTACGACCATTAGCGTGAACGCCCTGTCCGAAGAATACGCCAGGAGAACGGTGAAGCTGTGATACTACAACGCGCTCAGCACCATTGATTACGAAAGTACCGTTAGAGGTCATGTAAGGGATAGTGCCGAGGAACACGTCAGAGATGACAGTCTCGAAGTCCTCATGCTCAGGGTCAGTACAGTACAGTTTCATCTTTGCCTTCATAGGCACACTGTAAGTCAGACCACGCTCCAGACACTCCTCGATAGTATAACGAGGTGGGTCAATGAAGTAGTCAAGGAACTCGAGGACAAAGTTGTTGCGGGTGTCCGTAATAGGAAAATTCTCTCTGAACACCTTATACAGACCATCGTTCTTACGCTCCTCAGGTGGAGTGTCCAACTGAAGGAAGTCTTGGAAAGACTTTAACTGCACATCAAGGAAATCCGGATATGGCATTGGATTCTTGACGCGTGCAAAGTTTACTCTATTATCGACTTTTGCTGCCATTATATATATAATTGTTATAATTTTGATTCTAAACCAATAATTACTCTATCACACCTTCAATCCTGTCTCTCTACACTAAGACAAAACAATGGGATTGTTTCCTTATATCTTTACTCTCAGACACACAGAAGACAGACCGACATAAAAAGAAGCCAATTAGGACTTGCAAGACACAAAAAGGTTAAGACCCACCTACTTAGTAGATCTTAACCAATTTGTCTTATTTATGTAAAGTCCGAAAAAATCGGAATTAAATAATCTAAAAAATCAGATTACTTGAGCTCTACCTTAGCACCAGCCTCTTCGATAGCCTTCTTGAGGTTCTCAGCTTCAGCCTTAGCCATACCCTCCTTGATAGTAGCAGGTGCACCATCAACGAGCTCCTTAGCTTCCTTAAGACCGAGACCACAAGCCTCCTTAACAGCCTTAACGACCTGGAGCTTGTTAGCGCCTACCTCAGCGAGAACAACATTGAAAGAGTCCTTCTCCTCAGCAGCAGCCTCACCAGCAGCAGCTGGACCTGAAGCAACAGCAACAGCTGCAGCAGCTGGCTCGATGCCATACTCTTCCTTAAGAACCTGTGCCAATTCATTAACTTCCTTTACTGTGAGGTTTACGAGTTCCTCAGCAATAGCTTTAATATCTGCCATTTTATTTAAATGTTTTAATAGTTTATACTGTAAAAATTGATTATGGGTTGCAGCCACGGCTTTTATGCACAGACTGCCAAAAATTGATTTGGTTTTTCAGTCTTGACAAGGCACAAGTCCCTGTCATTACTGTAGAGTGCATCTTCGTCGATTACTCTGCCTTGTTTGACATAGTTTCGAGAAGACCATGGATCTTGCCACCAGCAGAACCCTGGAGTGCAGAGATAACGTTCTTTGCAGGAGACTGCAAGAGAGCGACAATATCTGCGATAACCTCGTTCTTGCTCTTGATTGCAGAAAGAGCCTCGAGATTCTCAGCACCAACAAATACCATTTCCTCAGCGTAAGCGCCCTTAAGAGTAGGATTTACATCCTTGTACTCCTTGAGAAGCTTAGCGGGAGCGTTCGCAACGTTAGCGAACATGAGTGCAGTGGTACCCTTCAATGTTGGGTAAAGTGCAGAGAAATCAACCTCAGAAGCCTCAAATGCCTTGTGAAGGAGCTTATTCTTCACGACAGACAACTTGATCTCGTTCTTGAAACACTTGCGACGGAGAGCGCTTGTATCAGCAGCATTCAGACCTGTAAGATCTACGAGGTAGAAATGTGGATACTGAGACAGCATCTCACCAATCTCAGTGATGATTGTATCTTTTACTTCCTTTTTCATTGTACAAAACTTTTAGAGTTACTCGGCTGATTTAGGATCAATCTTGATACCCTTACTCATTGTGCTTGAAATAAAGATACTCTTGATGTATGTACCCTTAGCAGCTGCAGGCTTGAGCTTGATAACAGTAGAGATGAACTCCTTGGCGTTACCGAGAATCTGCTCAGCTGTCATGGACACCTTACCAATAGATGTATGGATGATACCAGTCTTGTCAACCTTGAAGTCGATCTTACCCTGCTTAACCTCCTTAACGGCCTGAGCAATGTTCATTGTTACAGTACCGCTCTTAGGGTTTGGCATAAGTCCACGAGGACCGAGGATACGGCCGATAGGACCAATCTTACCCATACAAGAAGGCATGGTGATGATAACATCGATATCAGTCCAACCACCCTTGATCTTATCGATGTACTCATCAAGACCAACGTAGTCAGCACCAGCTTCCTTAGCAGCAGCTTCCTGATCAGGTGTACAGAGAGCAAGCACACGTGTTACCTTACCAGTTCCGTTAGGAAGAGATACGACACCACGTACCATCTGGTTAGCCTTACGAGGGTCAACACCGAGACGAACATCAACATCAACAGAAGCATCGAACTTTGTTGTAGTGATTTCCTTAACGAGAGCTGAAGCCTCAGCAAGAGAATAGAGCTTGTTAGCCTCTACCTTACCAGCTACTGCTTTTTGATTTTTAGTCAGTTTACTCATTTTCTTTGAAGTTTTTTCGGTCCAAACGGTGATATGATAATCACCTCCCGGAAATTGTTAATTACTCAGCAGGAAAATCTCCTTTTACAGTGATACCCATACTACGAGCAGTACCTGCGATGAGACGCATAGCAGACTTAACTGTGAAACAGTTCAAGTCGGGCATTTTATCCTCAGCGATTGCCTTAATCTGATTCCAAGTTACTTCAGCTACCTTATTACGGTTAGGAGTAGAAGAACCGGTCTTGATCTTGGCAGCTTCCTTCAGCTGAACAGCTGCAGGTGGAGTCTTGATCTCAAAGCTGTATGATTTGTCAGCGTAGTAAGTGATAACGACAGGAAGAATCTTACCTGCCTTATCCTGGGTACGGGCGTTGAATTCCTTACAGAATCCCATGATGTTGATACCCTTAGAACCAAGAGCAGGACCTACTGGAGGTGAAGGATTCGCAGCGCCGCCTTTAATCTGTAACTTGATAAATCCAGCAACTTCTTTAGCCATTTTTGTTAATATTAAAAATTGAGTGAATGTATTCAGAAGCACAAGACACAACTATCCCTTTCGTAACATTAAAGGGATAATAGATGCTATGCTTCTTTTTCGACTTGCATAAAACCGAGTTCCAGAGGCGTTTTGCGTCCGAAAATCTTAACCATCACCGTCAACTTACGTTTCTCTGCATTTACCTCTTCGATAACTCCAGTGAAACCGCTGAACGGTCCATCAGCAACCTTAACCACTTCGTTCACAGCGTATGGGATGTCAATTTCTTCTTCGAGAACAGTCTCTTCGGCTGTACCAATCATTGAATTGATATCTGACTGACGAACAGGAGTAGGATTATCCAATCCTCCAAGGAAGCCGAGACAATTAGGCATGAAGCGCAGAGTGTGAGCCATATCTCCTATGAGATTAGCTTCAATAAAGAGATAACCAGGTAACTGGACTTTCTCTTTCTCGACTCTTTTGCCATTACGCATGACAACGTGCTTTTCAACAGGCAAGAGGATTTGAGAAACATTAGAAGCGAGGAATTGATTATGAGTCATTTCCTTTTCGATATACTCCTTAAGTTTCTGCTCTTTTCCGCTGACAGCACGCATTACATACCATTTCATTCCTTTCTCTGCCATGACTTTCCTTAGGTTTAATTAGGATAGATGTTGCTCATGACAAATCTGAACACTGAGTCCATTGCGAACACAACCACTGCGATGACAAGGGAAGCAGATAATACAACCATCGCAGCATGGGTAAGTTCAGATCTTGTAGGCCATGATGTCTTATGCGCAAGTTCATCGTAACAAGCCTTGCAATAATTTATTACCTTATTCATATTATCTTTCTTTTAGCACGAGAGGCAGGAATCGAACCCACATTGACGGTTTTGGAGACCGCTCTCCTACCATTGGAGGACTCTCGTAGGTGATTCCCGGCAATTAAATCCGGGAATCTATATCTGATTTTTAAATCTTCAGAGTGATTGGTGAAGTTTTTGAGAATTAATCCTCGTAAACCTCTGTAATCTGGCCTGAACCAACTGTACGACCACCCTCACGGATAGCAAAGCGGAGACCTACGTTGAGAGCAACAGCGTAGATAAGCTCTACAGTAATCTCTACGTTATCACCAGGCATTACCATCTCAATTCCTTCTGGGAGGTGGATTTCACCTGTGCAGTCCATTGTACGGAGGTAGAACTGTGGACGATACTTGTTTCCGAATGGAGTATGACGACCACCCTCTTCCTTCTTGAGGACGTAGATAGAAGCCTTAAATTTCTTGAATGGCTTAACCTGTCCTGGGTGACAGAGAACCATACCACGCTTGATCTCAGACTTATCAACACCACGGAGGAGAAGACCTACGTTATCACCAGCCTGACCTTCGTCAAGAATCTTACGGAACATCTCAACGCCAGTCACAACTGACTTCTTATCCTCACCGAGACCGAGGATTTCAACCTCATCACCTACGTGAATCTTACCTGTCTCGATACGACCTGTAGCAACAGTACCACGACCAGTGATTGAGAATACGTCCTCAACTGGCATAAGGAATGGCTTATCGAGGTCACGTGGAGGATCCTGAATCCATGTATCACAAGCATCCATGAGTTCCATGATCTTATCCTCCCACTCTGGAACACCGTTGAGTGCGCCGAGTGCAGAACCGCGGATGATAGGAGTATTGTCGCCATCGAAATCGTACTGATCGAGAAGCTCACGCATTTCCATCTCTACGAGCTCAAGCATTTCCTCATCATCAACCATATCGCACTTGTTGAGGAATACAACGAGGCGTGGAACGTTTACCTGACGAGCGAGAAGTACGTGCTCACGAGTCTGTGGCATAGGACCATCAGTAGCAGCAACTACGATGATTGCACCGTCCATCTGAGCAGCACCAGTAACCATGTTCTTTACATAGTCAGCGTGTCCTGGGCAGTCAACGTGAGCATAGTGACGCTTCTCTGTCTGATACTCAACGTGAGCAGTGTTAATAGTGATACCGCGCTCTTTCTCTTCAGGAGCGTTATCGATCTGGTCAAAAGACTTGAGCTCAGAAAGACCCTTCTTAGCGAGAACAGTAGTGATAGCAGCGGTGAGAGTTGTCTTACCGTGGTCAACGTGACCAATGGTACCAATGTTTACGTGGACTTTGTCACGTACGAAATTCTCTTTTGCCATTGTACTAATGTTTATTTGTTAATTAATCAATATATCTAAAATGCACAATCTCCCTCTTTAGGCTATCACCTTTTAGAGAGAGAGCTGTAACTGAGAGTTGAACTCAGGACCTCTTCCTTACCAAGGAAGTGCTCTACCACTGAGCTATTACAGCAAGTTAATAAATTGAGCGGAAAACGGGGCTCAAACCCGCGACCCCCAGCTTGGAAGGCTAGTGCTCTATCAACTGAGCTATTTCCGCAAATACTTTGCCAATCGACCAAAAAATATTTTTGAGTCTTTTATAGCAAGTGATTTTAGTGAAAAAAAACGCAGGATAAGATTACCCTTTGTCCCGCGTTTGTTTCGAGTGGGTGGTGATGGATTCGAACCACCGAAGGTAAAAACCAGCAGATTTACAGTCTGCCCCATTTGGCCACTCTGGTAACCACCCTTCAAATATGCGTCCCTCTGCTTTGCGCAACCTCCAGTTTATTGGAGAGCCTCTTGTCGGATTCGAACCAACGACCCCGAGATTACAAATCACGTGCTCTGGCCAACTGAGCTAAAGAGGCGAAACTTGCGTCCGTTTTAGTATCGCTTTAGGACTCATTTCTGATTTCGGATGCAAAGGTACGCATATTTTTTGAAACCTCCAAATTTTTTGGCGATTTTTTTATCTATTTCTTGATTTTTCTTTGATTTTTGCCAATTTCACCTTCAGAGCGTCCACACACTGGTCGATTCCTTCCTCAAAAGTATCGCATGTCTTCTCTACGAAAACCGGAGCTCCTGGTACTGCCACACTGATGCTTGTCTGCTTGTTCATAGCGGTGGCAGGCTTGACAACTTTGAGTTGCACCTCTACTTTCTGTATATCATCGTAAGACTTAGAGAGCTTTTCTACCTTTTTGATAGCAAACTCCTGTAACTTCTCTGTCGCGTCAAAACGGACGGCCTGAATCTTAATTTCCATAGGTACCTCCTATTTTTACTAAGTTAGAATTACTGCCCCGCTCTATATTATATATATAATAAGGTGTAAGGGCGACTATTTATCTCTTTCATCAGAGGGCATAGCCCTGGGATGTGCCTTGCCATAGACCCGCTTCAAATCCTCGAAGGTGACATGTGTGTATATTTCTGTCGTTGCTACACTCTCATGACCTAACAGTTTTTGCACACTGCTCAACTGTGCATCATGATTGAGGAGCGCAGTAGCGAAGGAATGTCGCAATACATGGGGTGATCGTTTTTTTGCTGTCGTGACGAGTGAAAGGTATTTTTTCACCGTAGTATATACATACGAAACGGCAATTCTCTTCCCTTTGTCACTCACAAAGAACGCATCATCCTGCCTTTCGACGGATTTTCCGCGCAACATCAGATATTTTTTTATCTGAGAAGAGAGTTCTGCTGTCAGAGGAACAATCCTCTGCTTGCGTCTTTTACCCGTAAACTTTATTTCATTGTTCACGAGATTGACATCACTGTCATCGATTGCTACAGCCTCTGCTCTTCTTGCCCCTGTGGAATACAATAATAATAATAATGTTCGCGCGCGAACCTTATCAAAATTATCTTCATCCCATTCAAGTTCATCAAAAAGTCTGTCCGCTTCCTTTTCTTTTAGGAAAACTGGCAACACCTTTTGCCTTTTGGGACCTGTCACGAGGTGAGCCGGATCTTTCTCGACCATTCCGTGCGCCAATGCGAATTTATACATCGACTTCACGGCACTGAGCTGCTTGCAGACGTAAGAGGCTTTCAGCCCTTTTTCCATCAGCGAGCCCAACCAGTCTCGAATAACATCCGAATCCACTGTCTCGGGTGTCTGATTATCGAGCGAATCGACAAACTCAGAGAAGTCTGCCAGTACCTCCCGATATGTGGCTACGGTAGCCGGCGAAGCGACTCGCTCCGTTTCCATATATCTGAGAAAGTCTTCGATAATCATGTGGCGAATTTACGGAAATAAATTCAGACTACCAAATTATTTAACATTGATTAGGAATAATCTTCAGATTATTTCCGACCAATGTGAGGAATTATTACTCCTCGTTGGCGCGAAGCTGCTGTACATAGATAGCGTGTTCCATCTTGAGACGCTTAAGTACAGAAGGCTTGTCGAACTGCTGACGTGCGCGAAGTTCCTTCACTACGCCAGTCTTCTCAAACTTTCTCTTAAACTTCTTAAGTGCTCTCTCGATGTTCTCGCCTTCTTTTACTGGTACGATAATCATTTTGTTTTGTTTTTTGTTTTAAGTATTTAATATTATGTAATTTACGTGCACCGTCGGCGCAAAGCCTACGAAATGCGGGTGCAAAATTACAAATTATTTCGCACATGCGCAAGTAAAATGATGAAAAAGTGCTGAAAATCAATAAAATTCGTCCATTCTGCATTGTTTTGCGTGCATGGAGAACGTGACTTCTTTCCCGCAAGGAAGCTACCCTCATCGCTTTCGCCCCACCATTGCTTCAGCTGACCGTCGGCATTTTTGCATCTTGCGCCAGTCTGAACAAGCCACTGAAGACAGAAACTGCACACATCTTTCTTGACCACCAATAACCGTTTTCACACTTTTAAGGACGACTTTTTGTGATTCTCTACACTTTTAAGGATGACTTTATTTGATATTTCAAAGTAAAAATGTATCTTTGCAATCAGAATCCACAAATAATCAGATTGTTATGGAAAGTCCATACCAATAGAAGTAAAAGCGGAGGGAAACCTGCAAGCAAAAAGTCTCAGAGTATTTGTAGAGCGAAACCCCGGACTAAAAGGCATACGCCTTTCCATGTCGCCTTACCGAGACCAGGACTGGCTCACCAACTATCCATTACTCAACTTTCGGAAGTAATAAGTCTGCTCCGCAAGGGGTATTCCATTCGGGATGTGGCAAAGTTGAGTGGTAAAGGAGTAAGTACCGTACAACGAGTGAAGCGATTACTAAAAGTACAATCACCGCAATAATACTATTGATTTTACGTTCTTTTCAAAGAAAGGGGTTGTGTGATAGTAGTTTATATTGAGTACCTATGATTAGTTGATTATCAATGTTATACGCTCTAAACGGTAGAAAAGTGACCGTATGGATTCTGATTAGATACGAAAAGGTGAATATTTAACGTATTTAACTTTCGATCACATCATCAGGAATCACGAAATAAGGGTTGTGAGGGGCGCTTTTAACCGACCCCATAATGTGGAGAATGGAAGTTATAGGACGAAATCCATAAAGGGGTACGGTTGAAACGACTCCCTTGAACGTAGGGTGTGATTATATGTCATACCCTTCGTTCTAAAAAGCATTTTTGTGTAGCTTACGATGCTACGTTTTTACTGTTTCTTTACTTGGTAAACGCAGTTTCTTCATTGATTGTGCTGGATTTTGGGATAAAACCATTATATTTGCGGTGTAAAATATGATACCAGTATCAAAAACAATACTCTAATATGATATTTGAA
>SAMEA104315420__coassemble_311_pt1 | contig 37370 bp, 17 predicted proteins | sample SAMEA104315420__metabat2_high_PE_027 | metagenome-assembled genome bin SAMEA104315420 (sample SAMEA104315420) | gut metagenome | biome: Monkey gut; feature: monkey-associated habitat; material: faeces | place: China | collected 2013
GCGATTTTTCACTTTTCATTCTTCACTTTTCACTCTTCACTTTCTACTAAAGTGTTTTATGAATGTACTCCAAGAACATCTCCGGCTTGTCATTGACAATGAGTTCTTCAGGGAATTGTGACTCAGCAATGAGGGGTAGGGCGTATTCATAGTTGGCTACGTCGAAGGAGATGTGGGCATCGCTACCGAGGATGATAGGGACATCATATTTGCGACATAGGCGAAGAATCTCCATATTGTTGGCGTATGCCTCCTTCTTTTGTCGCACAGGCTTCAGTGAGGAGGAGTTTATTTCGAGTAGAGTCTGCGTGTCTCTTGCAGCGAGCACAATGGGTTCGAAGAGTAATTGGGCGGTACCGTCTCCTGGATGTGAGATGATGTCCGTCCATTTATTGTATATGGCTGCGAGCATACCGTCGGTATTTTCGGTTATAGTGCCTGGTGAGTAGCATAGTTTGTGTATTCCTGCCACTCTTATATCCATCAGTTTGTAGAAGGATTCGTCGAGGTTGAGTGTTCCTTTTGTGTCGAGAATATTGAGCTCTGAGCCCATCATGATTCTTACTCCGTACATTTCTCTTGGCACTACGTGCATATTTAGGAAATAGACGAAGGTGGGTCCTCCAGGCAGAGATGGAGCGTGATCAGTGATTCCGAGTATCTCCAGTCCTTTCTCTGACGCTGCTTTTGCCATCTCCTGGAGAGATGAGAAGGCGTGACCTGAGGCTACAGTGTGGGTGTGGACGTCTAATTTTGGTGTCATTATTTTAATGAAGAATATTCAAAATGAAGAATGTTTTAAATGAAGAATATGAGTTAGTCTTGTTTGCTTGAGAAACTCCACTAAGAACCTCAAAGCGAAGAACGTAATCTTTATTCTTCATTCTTCATTCTACATTCTTCATTTAATGAGAATGATTTGCTTTATGCGTGCTGCCATCCCTGTGCTTTTAGAGGGAATTCCTGACCATCTCTTGTCACCAGGAGAGTGCCGAGTTCCTTCTTTGTGATGTGGCCAATGATGCGAATATCATCGAGTTCCTTCACTTTCTCATAGTCACCTATAGGGCATGTGAAGAGAAGCTCGTAGTCTTCGCCACCATTTAGGGCGCAAGTGGAGAGGTTCATGTTCATTTCCTCTGCCATTACAGCGGTCTGATAGTCGATAGGAATCTCCTTTTCGAAGAGTCGGCAACCGGTGTCGCTTTCCTTACAGATGTGCATTATCTCAGAACTGAGACCGTCGGAGATATCTATCATACTGGTAGGACGGACGCCAGCTTCGCGTAATGTCTTTAAGATGTCGCCACGAGCTTCAGGCTGGAGCTGTCTTTCGAGCAGGTATTCCTTGCCAGAGAAGTCAGGTTGGAAATCCACTACGGCATCCTTATTTTTCTTTCTTGCTTCCTGCAACTGCATATAATAGACAGATTTTTCACGCTCAAGCAGTTGGAGTCCGCAGTAAGCGGCGCCGAGATTGCCAGATACGCAGATAAGGTCAGTGTCCTTAGCACCAGAGCGATAGATGACGTCCTCCTTGTCGGCATCGCCCAATACGGTGATGGAAATGGCGAGACCAGTGAGGGAAGACGTGGTGTCTCCGCCGACAATATCGACATTCCATTTATCGCAAGCCATGCGAAGACCTTCGTAGAAGTCTTCGATATCTTCCACTTTAAATCGCTTTGACAAAGCGATGCTGACGGTCATCTGTCGTGGAGTGCCACCCATAGCGAAGATATCGGAAATGTTTACCATAGCCGACTTGTAGCCGAGATGCTTCATATCGACGTAGGTGAGGTCGAAGTGTACCCCTTCCATGAGCATATCCGTGGAGACGAGAGTCTCTTTATCTCCGTAGTGCATCACTGCGCAGTCGTCTCCTACGCCTTTCTTTGTGCTTTCATTTTTGAGTTTTATGTCCTTAGTGAGGTGTCCGATAAGGCCAAACTCACCCAATTCCTTTATTTCCATTATGTTATTATGAATCTATTTTATAATCAGAATTTTATCTTTTTCGGTTTTTGAGCAGTGTCATTCGAGTCCGTCTTCAGGCTATTCTTCTTGCTGTTGCGTGTCTCTTTCTGCTCGTTGAGCTTTCGATTTTTCTCTTTTGTCAGTGTGCTGTTTTTAGAATTTTTGTGCACATAGCTGAGAATAGTCTCTTCGAATTTCTCTTGTTTGTCGAGCATCACCTTTACTTTGACAGGCAAAACGTATAGATTACGCTTCACATCTTCCGACAATCCCTGCATATTCTCCAGTCGAGTGGCATCCTTTTCCGTAGTGATGATGATGCTTGGAGACGGCATAGAAGCGAATGTAGAGTTGATTTTCTCCACATCATTGTCGGTAAACTGATGATGATCAGCAAATCTGAGCGGAGTGATGTCTTTGCAATAAGGCTTAAGATCCTGCACCATTTGCTCTGGCGACGCGATACCAGTGAGGAGGAGTACGTGCTCTTGTGGAGTGATGTCGCTGAGCGAACGAGTCTTTGTGCCGAAAAGGAGTCGCATATCGCTGTAGTCCAGTCTGGTGAAATACAGTTGCTGATATGGGAAAAGATTGAGGGCGCGTGAGAGAACGCGGAACGACATAGGCTTAAGGTCTTTCGGACACTTGGTGACAATGACGATGTCCGCGCGCGTCTTTCCCTCTTTTGGTTCGCGCAATCGTCCAGCCGGGAGCAGTTTGTCATAGATGATGAGGCGATGATAATCCACGAGCAGGATATTTATGCCCGGCTTGACGTATCTATGCTGGTAAGCATCGTCGAGCAGTATGACGTCAGTGTCCTTAGTCTCGTCATCAGTAGTGAGTCTTTCTATGCCGTGACAGCGGTCTTTATCCACAGCGACATAGATGTCATTATATTTCTTGTGCATCTGGTAAGGCTCGTCTCCGATGTCCTGCATTATCGTGTCCGGAGCAGAAAGGACGTATCCTTTGCTCTTTCGCTTGTATCCTCTTGAGAGCACAGCCACTTTAGCATGCTTGCGGAGCAGTTCGATGAGATACTCCACATGCGGTGTCTTGCCAGATCCTCCGACGGTGATATTACCCACAGAGATAACGGGCACGTCAAAAGAGCGGCTCTTCAGTATGCCGAGGTCGAAGAGACTGTTTCTTATTCCCACTCCTATGCCGTAGAGCCATGAGAGTGGTAATAGCCATTCGTTTATCTTTATGAAATCGCCTTCCATTACTTTGTTGTTTAGTTGTTTTGTTGTTTAGTTGTTTAGTTGTTTGCTTGACTTGTAGTCTTGTTGTCTTGTTGTTTGATTTTAAGTCTTTCGCATTCAACAAAACCACTAAACAACAAAACCACCAAACAACTTAATTACTTGACAATCACCTCGTCGAGCATACGAGCCTGCACAGGGCTCATGGAGCGTATGCCGTGCATGATGGCGAAAGGCTCATAGTATTCGCCGAGCAAGAGGCGCATCTGCTCATCGAGATATGAGCCCCCTCTGCCCTCGCTGAATAAGTTTTCGGTCCAGTCTTTGGCAATAGGGTAGGAGCAAATGGAGTAGTCCTGCATCTTAGCAAGCTTAGCGGCCTTGGCAATAGCGTCGTCGATACTGCCCAACTGATCGACGAGTCGAATCTTGAGAGCATCCTTACCGAGCCATACTCTGCCTTGCGCAATCTTATCAACCTCAGCCGTTTTCATATTTCTTCCCTCCGCTACGCGCTGGAGGAAAGTGGCATATCCGCGGTCGATGTATTTCTGCAGCAATGCAATCTCATCGCTGGAGAACGCACGATCCATCGGAGTGAGGCTCATGTCAGAATGCTTGTTTGTGGTGACTTTATCGTATTTGAAGCCTAATTTCTCAGTCATCAGCTTGTGGGCATCAATGAAAGTGCCAAAGATACCGATACTACCGGTCAGCGTGGTAGGCTCAGCCACTATCCATGAAGCGGCACTCGATATATAGTAACCGCCCGAAGCCGCCATACCGCCCATAGAAACCACCACAGGCTTCACCTTCTTCAGTTCCTTGATCTGGTGCCACATCTGCTCAGAAGCGTATGCGTCGCCACCGCCAGAATTGATTCGGATGACCACCGCCTTGACGTTATCGTCCTTGGCAAGAGCCTCAATATCACGGCATACGGTAGGACCTACTATGCCGGCATCGCCCATCAATACGCCCTGCGCCTCTTGCTGCACGATGCTACCTTCGCAGTAATATACGGCAATCTGATTGTCGGTGCTGGCATCCAAAGAAGCAAACTCCGTCATCTGACTGACGCTTACTTGCGCAACGGCGTCTTCGTCAGCAATCTTCAGGAGCTTCTTTATCTCGCCCTTCACCTGGTCAGGATAGAGAGTGGCGTCTATAAGGCGCTTCTGCTTGTATTCATTAGCTCCCGCAAACTCCATCACCTGGTCGGCATAAGCATTGAGCGAGTCGGGAGAAATCTTGCGACTCTTGCTTACATCGCTCACGAATCTATCCCATATACCATTGAGATATACGCTCACCTGCTCGCGGTTGGCATCGCTCATGCTGTCCTCGGTGAAAGTCTCAGTGGCACTCTTGTATTGTCCCACCTTGACCACTTGGATTTTGACGCCTACTTTATCGAGAAAATCGCGGATAAACTGCGGTTTGGTGGACAAGCCATGCCATGCCAGCATACCCTTCGGATTGATCCAAACCTTATCAGCTGCGCTTGCTACATAGTATGCGCCCTGCGAATAATAGTCAGCATACGCAGCGACAAACTTACCCGACTTTTTGAAGTCCACTATCACATCGCGTAGCGATTGCAGAGTGGCAGGCGAAGCGGTGACGTCACCAGCTTCGATGTAGATGCCCTTTATCATCTCGCAATCCTTCGCTTTCTGTATAGCTTTGCGAATATTGTCAAGACCTTGTGCCGTTTTCACTTGTCCCATCAGCATTGACGTCACGTCACTATCGTTGATGGTGTGGTCGGCAAGTTCGCCATTGAGTTTCAGCACGAGGACGGAGTTGTCGGCTATCTCAGTGGTTCCAGATGTGGAACACATTCCTATGATGCTGAACAATAAGCAGATGAAGGTGATAAAACCGAAGATAAAGAGTCCTGCGAGCGTGGCAAGAGTGTATTTCAGGAAATCTCTCATAATGACTAAAAAATATAGTTTGACCTTGTGCGTACATTATATAATGCACGAATTGCTTGCAAATTTACTCATTTTTCTTGAGATAATGTCATAAAAGACTGAAAATCGTACGTTTCTGTCTTGATATTCTTTATTTTGTCGGGGGTGCTTGGAATGAAATGGCAATTTGGGACTTGGTATATCAGCTGGTAACGCGGCTGACACAGTGGCTTTCTTAGATGAAGAATGTAGAATGGATAATGTAAAATGAAGAATGAAGAATGAAGAATGAAGAATGAAGAATGGCTGACACAGTGGCTGACGATATGGCTTCTATTTATATGATTCTTTAGACTAAAAGCGGCTGAAAAAGGGACAATATGGATGCATTAACATAATTATACATACGTTAAAAACAGGGTGATTTTTTTGTATATAATAATCACGGAAAAATGAAATGAAAATCACGGGGAAATGATATTTTTGAGTGAAAGCATAGCTATTAGGAGGTAAAAGCATAGATATTGGGAGGTAAAAGCATAGTTATTAGGAGGCGAAAGCATAGCTTTTACAACGTAAAAACTTGACATTTAGTCACTAAAAACTATGCTTTTGCTATGAAAAACGACCGTTTTTGCAATGTAAAAATCAAGTCAAAATCGTAACGTGTTGACCGTTAGGTGAATAGAAAAATCAGCAAAAATGAGCGAGAATCCAATATTCAGGGCAGAAATATTTTTGCGGGAAAATATTGCAAATAAAATGTTAAAAAATGGAGAAAATAATGATTTTTGTGATATTATTAGTAACTTTGCAAGCAAAATAACTTAATCTTTGATTAACATCAAACTAATACGAAACTTAAATTCATGAAAAAAACATTATTGGCGTCACTCCTGCTCTGTGCTTCCACATTCGCTGGAGCGCAACAGATGACTTACGACCTGACAAAGAAGCAGCCTACTTACACCGCTGAAGGTGGCTACGGCTACGATCTGACCAAAGCTCCTGAGAAGAATAGCAATGATCCATTCTACTTCTCCGTAAAGGTGCCTGACGGGAACTATCGCGTTACCGTAACGTTAGGTAGCAAGAAAAAGATGGGAGAGACCACTGTACGCGCAGAAAATCGCCGCCTCATGGTGGAGAGATGCGTGACAGGAAAGAATAAATTTGAGACATATTCATTCCTTGTGCATAAGCACAGCGTGGATATTCCAGCATACACCAATGGCGAGGGCAAGCAGACCAAGCCTTCAAAGGTGAAAATCAAGCAGCGCGAAAACGGTTCGCTCTCATGGGATGAGAAGTTGACACTTGAGTTTAACGGTTCCAGCCCATGCGTGAAGAGCATCACCATCGAGCCGGACAATGAGGCTCCTACGCTCTATCTCTGCGGCAACTCCACCGTAGTAGATCAGGCTTACGAGCCTTGGGCGTCATGGGGACAGATGGTGACACGCTGGTTTGACGATAAGGTATGCGTGGCAAACTTTGCCGAGAGCGGACTGACCACCACCACATTCATGGCACAGAACCGCCTGGAGAAGATTCTCTCTATGATTCGTCCTGGTGACTACGTGATTTGCGAGTTCGGTCATAATGACGAAAAGGAGAAAGGTCCTGGCACAGGAGCATGGTATCACTACACCGTAGCGCTGAAGAAGCTCACTGACCTCGTGAAGGCAAAGCAGGGAAACGTAATCATGTGTACCCCAACCGTTCGTCGTGCATTTGAGAAAGACAATAAGACAGTGCGTGAGACCCACGGAGACTTCCCGGAGGCAATGCGCACATTGGCAAAGAGAGAGAACCTTCCTCTCATCGACCTCAACAAGCAGTCATCACTCTTGCTTCTCCATACAGGTATGGGAGGCTCAAAGCATATCTATGTGCACTTCCCGATGGGCACCTTCCCTTGGCAGACAAAGGCATTCGAAGACAACACCCATTTCACTCCATTCGGAGCTTACGAGCTGTCAAAGCTCGTCATCCAGGAGCTGAAGAACATGAAGCATCCGCTCGCAGAGCATCTCAGAGACGACTGGACAGACTTCATTCCATACTATCCAGACAACTCTGCCGAGTTCTACTGGCCACAGTCCATCTTCCATGATGGCGCAAAGCCGGATGGAAACTAAAAATATCAATATTGAAAGATGTTGTTTAGTGGTTTTGTTGTTTAGTGGTTTTGTTGAATGTATAACAAAGAAAAAACCAAACAACAAGACAACCAAACAACTAAACAACAAAAAAAATATTTATTGATATTTTATTCTGAGTAGCGATTACAAGCATTATTCATCAGCCATTCCTTCCCTACGCCAACGGAGAGAGTAATGGCATTCCCAACAGGCGTTTTCGCCTTTGTGACAAAGGCGAAACACTGTGTCAACCGTTTCAACGGTTGATAGCTACTGACAGAACAAACTAACAATAATATATGTAAAATGAAAAAATTACTGACCTTCCTGTTTTTGATGCTGGCGATATTGCCATCATCAGCGCAACGCAAGATCGACAAGCTCGACCGAGGGCTTATCGGTATCAAAGTCGATGCAGGCGTATTCCTCAGTTGGAGAATACAGTCTGACGAGTACTACGACGTAAAGTACAATCTTTACCGCAACGGCACCAAGATTGCGGAAAATCTCACTGTCTCAAATTTCACCGACAAGGGCGGAAGTGTGGATAATAGCTACACTGTCGCTGCAGTAGTGCGTGGAAAAGAGCAGACACAGTGTAAGGCTATCAAGCCTTGGGCGCAGAATCACTTTGAGATAAGCCCGAAGCATGACCCTTCCCTCAAGTGCACATACGTGCCAAATGACGCCTGCTGTGCAGATGTCGATGGCGATGGAGTGGTGGAAATCCTCCTCAAGTATGACAATCAGCAGGAGAGAGAGCAGCTTTACCCAAAGCAGGGCCCTACAATGGGCGGCACAGCTACCGAGGAATACACCCTCTTTGAGGTGCTGAAACTTGACGGCACCGTGCTCTGGTGGGTCAACTGCGGACCTAATATGGGCGACTTCCAGAACAATGAGCAGAATATCGTGGGCTATGACTGGGATCAGGACGGCAAGTCAGAGGTGCTGATGCGCCTTGCTGAAGGCTCCGAAATCCACATGGCTGACGGCACAGAATATAAAATAGGAGCAGATGGCAAGAATGGCACATCATGGACTAACTATCGTGAGCCTAAGGGTGAAGGCTCAGTAGAGTGGTTTACCCACTATGGCAATGAGTTTCTCGTATATTGCAACGGTGAGACAGGTAAGCCATACCAGTGCATCGACTTCCCATTGAAGCGCTATGAAGCAGGAGAGACAGACCTGAAGAAGGCATGGGGCGACGGCTATGGTCACCGTTCCAGCAAGTATTTCTTCGGTGCTCCTTATCTTGACGGACGCCATCCGAGCATCTTCCTCGGAAGAGGTATCTACACACGTCATAAGTTTGTAGCCCTCGATGTCGATCCAAATACTCACGAACTCAAGGAACGCTGGCGCTGGACAAACAATCAGCCAGGCTCACCTTGGTACGGACAGGGTTATCACAACTATGCTGTCGTCGATGTAGATTGGGACGGACGCGACGAGATAGTATGGGGCTCAATGGTCATTGACGATAATGGTAAGGGACTTTCCACTACAGGACTCGGACACGGAGATGCCCAGCATCACGGAGATTTCGACCCTTACACATACGGACAGCAGGGCTTCTTCTGTAATGAAGATGCACCAGCAAACAACTATCGTGACCTTACCACAAGTAAGATACGCCATCGCTATGCCGCATCAGGCGACGATGGACGCTCTATTGCTGGTAACTTCAGCAATGATATGCCAGGCGCAATGGGATTCTCTGCTCATGAGAATGCTATCAGTTGTGTGACAAATAATGTGGAGAGCCTGCTCACCACGGACGGACTTGGCATGAGTTTCCGCATCTATTGGGATGGAGACCTTCAGGAAGAATCGTTCAATAATGTCTCTGTCAGCAAGTATAAAAAAGGCGAAATAGCCACTATGACAGGCTGTTACTCAAATAATAGCACAAAGGCTACACCTACATTCCAGGGCGACATCTTCGGCGACTGGCGCGAAGAAATCATCGAGCGCACAGCCGACAATAAGCTTCGTATCTTCACCACCACCACTGAGACGCCGTGGCGCAACTACTCACTCTGGTACGACAAGCAGTACCGCAATGCCATGGTATGGCAGATGTGCGGTTACAACCAGCCTCCACACACCTCTTACTTCCTCGGCGAACTGGAGAACATCACCGTGGCTCCACCAGCAGAGACCATGGACGGACGTAAGGAGATAGCCAATGGCGGCACAATAGGCAGCGATGATGCAGTGCTCATCACCTGCGAGACCAATGATATGACTGTCAATGTGCAGGATGGAGCTACACCTTATTTATATATAGACAATGCGCCATCATGGGTGCAGGGCTCTGCAAAGTCAGAAAGCACAGCAAAGGAATATCCTATCACATATACATACTACACCCACACCCTCACAGGTGGAGCCTTCGCAGGCGATATGCGCCTCGTCAAGCAGGGTGCAGGAACACTCGTCTTGCCTAATGTGGTGCAGACATACAAGGGCAACACCGATGTATGGGCAGGCACATTGACCTTCGACGGCACACTCCAGAATTCACGTCTCTGGCTCAATCGTCTCACTAACCTCAACACCGATGGCGGTAAGTTCGAGAAGAGCATACAGGCAGACTATGGCAGCGTAATCCGCATAGGAGGCGAAGAGGCAAAGGCTTCTTCTCTTACTACCGACTCTCTCAATCTCGGTTTCGGTGCAATCGTAGAAATAGACCTCTTCTCTGACGGTCTGAAAGCCGACCAGATCAATGCTAACGTGCTTAACATTGAGAAGAAGGTATGGCCTAACGGTGGCGGTCCTGTATATGATACTCCAGTGTTCCGCTTCAAAGCACACGCTGCTGGCGAAACGAGTGATATTGCAAGTGGTGATTATGTCCTTGGCAGCATAGCCAAAGTGGAGGGAAATATCTCTGATATTGTAATCGAAGGATTGACAAAACAGAAGACTTCACTCTCCGTGAAAGAAGGAAAACTCGTGCTTACAGTAAAGAGCTACGTAGAGAAAAACCTCGTATGGTCAGGCGATAAGGGCACTACTCTTGACCTTGACAAAACAGCCAACCTCACAGATGCAGAATCTGGCGAGGCAGAAGTATTCACCACAGGTTCAGATATCCTCTTCCCTGCCACTGCAAGCAATTATAATGTAGTCGTTTCAAATGCTCATGGCGCAGTGTATGCTAAGTCTATCACATTCGATAATGGTAATAAGCCTTACTATCTCTCTGGCGATAGTATCGTGGGAGAACCAGTAGTGACTAAGAATGGCGACGGTTCTGTATATATAAATAATGAGAACCGCATGGGCAATACTGCTATCAATCAGGGCACTCTCTATGTTTCTTCACTCGCAAACACTATCGGACAGGATTACGGTTCGCTGGGAGATAAGAGCAAGACCATCACTATCAGCAACGGAGCACGCCTCGGTATCTCTAACACATTGACCTCTAATCAGGTGATTTCAGTAGGCGAAGGTGGCGGAGGTGTTACTGTAGCAAGTGGCGCAAAGCTCACTCAGAATGCTTCTATTTCAGGAGTAAAGAGCGAGGCATTTACCAAGTCAGGCGATGGAACTATGATTATGCCTTCTTCTTTCACTCCATCTAAGCTCATCATCATGGGCGGTACTGTCAATGGATATAATGGTAAGGGACCAGGCAATATCGAGTTCCGTGGAGGAACATATAGCGATGCCAATAATGAATATTCTTACAGCACTCTCGCTTCCAATCTTATCGTAGAGGAAGGACAGAAAGGTACGCTCATTCTCAATCCACGATGCAACTATACAGGCAAACTTACCGGTGCTGGTACACTCACCGTTGTGGCTGGCGGAGTGCGCAATTATCTCAATGGTAACTGGAGCGCTTTCCAGGGAGAAGTAGTCGTTCAGGCGCAGAAACGTGGCTCTTATGCTCCTTCTTTCGATTGGAATAACAGCTACGGACTGCCTTATGCTACGCTCAATGTGCAGTCAGGATATGAATTCAAGAACAATGGCAAGGACGTAGCAGTCAAGAGTTTGAAGACGTCAGCTGCGGGTACTATCAGCGGTAGTGGTAAACTGATTCTCGGTGAAAATAATGATGCCGTTATCAATGTAGCCAACTATATCTCCTGTCCTGTAGTCTATCGTGGTAAGGAAGGACAGGAAATGCGTATCACTGCAGCTAATGCAGGTCGTATTTCCAACACTATCACCGTCGAGTCAGGTGCTCTCCGCTTTACTGGAAGTAGTTCTAACAAGACAAAGTGTAATGGTGATAAATTTGTCTTTGTGAAGAATACTGGTAAGGTATATGGTGGTAATGCTCTCTTCCATGCTGTGCAGGCTTCCAATGGTGGAGAGTTCTCTATTACAGGTACAAGTGATAACCCTACTACCATCACCACTTCTGCCTATGCTACCACTCTCATCAATTCAGGAGCAGTGCTTGATTTCAAGTTGAAGTCGGCTACAAGCTACTCAAAACTCGTATGTAATGGCACATTGTCATTCTACACTGGCGGTATTCTCCGTGTACGTTTGGCTGATGGTTACACCCCTACTGTGGGTTCTGAGTTCAAACTTTGGACTGCCAATAAGATTTCCGGCGTTACAGAAGAGAAGGTTGTGCTTGAGCTTCCTGCCCTCCCAGCCGGACTTAAATGGGACACTACCGCCCTCTATGCTGAGGAAGGAGTCTTGAAAGTAGTGGCTGGCGACGCGACATCTATCGACAGCCTCCCAGCCAATGCTGAGTTTGATGCTGAGGTATTCACCATCGATGGTAAGAGTCTCGGACGTATCACCACCACTAAGGCAAATCTCCATCGCGCTGTCAAAGCCCTCGTAGGTGCCCGTGGCAACTATGTCGTTAAGACTAATGATGCTAATGGCGTGGTAAACATTAAGTAATCACCTCGCTCTCTTAGCTCTTTAAAAGCTTGGAAATCAAAATATCAATAGAGGAAAGTAAATATGAAATGATTATTTATTTTTCTCTATTGATATTTTTTTTATTGAAAGCATCTATGAAACAAATTACAGATGAGTGTTAAGAGGTATTAGTATGGGGAATGATAAGTTTGTTTGGTAAAAAGAAAAAGTCGTATTTATGTTATAAACCAAACAATTATGTAAAAAACACACTAAATATTTTGTAGTTTCTAAAATAATTTGTACTTTTGCAACGGATTAAAACTAACTCGCTTATAACGATTGATCTCGAAGATGACTGTATTGCTTGTCTCTGCTAAATGAAAGCAGTAGGATCTGATACAATAACTTGCAAAATCTACGATATTAATTTAACTGATATAAATACTAACTTAATTTCTCGAAATTATGAAGAAACAACTACTCAGCATTGCATTGCTGTCTGCTTTTGTCTCAGGTGCTATGGCACATGAAATTGGAGACAAGGTGTATAGCAACAGTGCAAAATGGAAGATTACAGGTAAGAATCTTGTAACCAATGGTGATTTCTCAGACCTTTCTCTCTCTGGCTGGTCTGCCATTGACGAAACTGTTGACAAGTTGACTACATTCTCAGTGCTTGCAGGTCAAGGCGCTGAAGGCAAGAATAAAATCAAGGTCAACGATAGTCAGACAGACCTCAAGAATGGTATTTACCAGACTATCGCCATCGAGCAGGGTGGTACATACATCGTTTCCATGAAGGTGATGAACACCAAAGCCGCAGGTTTTACTGACTTCGACCTCACTGGTGCAAACACCAATTACATCAATGCTTATTATAACACTGACGGTGCACTCGCTACAACAGGTGGAACCAATAACACAACTCTCTCTTATGGTGCTGACGGAGTATGCGGTGGTTATACTTTCTCTTTCACTACTGATAAGTTTACTGAGGTCAATTTCCCAGTACAAGCACCAGCAAACGGTCAGATTGTAATCGACCTCCGCGGACTTTCTGAGGGACTTGAAATCTGTGATGTTACCTGTCAGGCTGCAGAACAGATATATGACACACGTATCCCAGAGAAGCGTATCGCTTACATCAAGAGCGTACTCAATGGTTATGATTTTACTAATAAAGATAGCTATGCAGATCTTGAAGAGGCAATCACAGAAGTTGAGACACTGATTTCTGATGGCGCAGACGAAGGTTATGAATCTGCAATGGAGAATCTTAACCTGATGTGGGATGGATTTGTAACAGACAACTTCTCCAATGTGCTTAACAGCATCAACACAGGTGCATCTGGCAACTATTCTGCAAACTGGGACAACTGGACTGGAAAGTTCAATAAGCTGAGCAGCGATGCTTCTGCCCAGAATAAAGTAAGCGGATGGTCTTGGTCAACAGACCGTTGGTGTCACAAGAATGCATCTGCAGATACCCCTCTTCAAATTCAGTGGATGCGCGGTTCTTCTGGCACTTGGGATAATATCGCAACCAATACCACAACTCTCGACAAGGGTACATACTTCTTCGGATTTCAGGGCGCTGGCGGCATGATGACTCTCAACAAGAATCGTTGGGTTCGTTCTCAGGCAAAGGAATGTGCAGAGACGTATGTCTTCTTCAATAATGATACCACAGAGATGTTCCTCCTCCCTACCTCTGATGATATGGCTTCAACTTATGGCAACGTAATCTATAAGTTTGAGGTTGCAGAGGACAATACACCTGTAAAGTTCGGTATTCGTTGTAATATCGGTCAGGGACAAGTTATAGCTGATGGTTTTGATGTAAATTTCTATCATCCAGTGCTCTATAAAGTGCTTGTAGAAGGCGAGCTTACACCAGAACAGAAGACCTATCTCGGTAACGTACAGACACAGATTGATGCCCTCAAGGGTCGTATTACAGTAGCAGAAGGCTATGTAGCAGCAGACCAGAAGACCCGTCCTTGGGGTAAGGAAAACCTTCAGAAGGGTATTGAAGAGTCAAAGAAGCGTCTCGCTGTATGGGAGGCAATGAGTGAGACCGACCGCCTCGCTACTATGGATAATTTCTCAGCAAAATATGATGCTACTCAGGCTCCTTACTATGTAGATGATGCATACGTACTGAAAGATACTACTTATACTGATAATACAGAAAAGGCACTCCAGAATGTTATCATGAATGCTGGTGTGCGCTATATCAACAATGAGTTTATCTCTATATTTGAAAACTACAATGCTCCACTTCAGAATGTCGCTGCAATTATCAATACAGCCAACGAGACTCTCGAGAATCCTCTCTATGCAGGTGGAGACAAGACTACATTCCAAAACAAGATTTCTGAAACTAAGACAGCTTATGATGCTATCGTTGCTGCTACAACCGATGCAACAAGAGAAGATGACGTTACACGTCTGAATGAACTCGTAAATGTTCTTGAAGCAGCTTCTGAAGCATTCAAGAAGAGCGCGGAAATCACTCCAATCGCTACATTCGACTTCGAAGGAGGTTACGAGAAGGTTGACAATGAGGGAGAAGTTTCCTATGTTGTCAAGAGCGTAGAAAATAACCTGAATATGGTATTCGCTGACGGTCAGCTCTCAGATAAGGCAAATGATGTATATGATTATGATCTTTCATATCAGATTGTAAAATCAAAGAGTGAAGCTGTCAATGACGGTAATATCCTCGTTATCGGTAACACTGCTAATCTCCTTGAGCTTACAGACGCAGTAGCTCCTACTTCAGATGACGTGCTCCGTATTGACTTCACAATGTATCATCCTGCATGGGGTAACTCAGTAGGAACCCCAGAGGTATTGCTCCTCGATGCAGATAAGAACAATATCGGTGGTTTCCGTAGAGGTAAATGGAATGCTGTTGACTACTGCTCATTCGGTGACTTCAGCGGCAAACTCTTCCAGACAGACAAACCTTCACAGTTGAAGGACTGCTTCGCTATCACTGGTGGCTCACGTGTGGATTACAAGTTGGTTTTCGACTTCAAGGCTCTTACTATGCAGGCAAGCGTAATCCAGTACAAGGGTGATGCTAAGACTTGCGAAGTATATGCAGAGACAGCAGGCGAGAGTGTTCCTTTCGGAGATGTAAGAAATCTTCCTAAGTATTTCTCTCTCAGCGGTGCAGCATCTAAGATGATGTCAGGTCGTCGTTCTTCTATCGACAATATCAAGATTTACAGATATGCTTCAAAGGCAGCAGTATCAGGCATCACAGATGTAGAGAAAGATGCTGCAGAGGCAAGCAAGGCTGTCAAGAAGATTGAGAACGGTAAGATTGTAATCGTTAAGGGCGGTAAGAAGTACACCGTAGCAGGTGCACAGATCAAGTAATCCCGTCACTATAACATAAATGCAAGTCCCCCACTCCTGTCAAGAAATGGAGTGGGGGACTTGATGATTACTGATGATTTTTGTTTTTTGCTTATTTATGATAATTCAAGTCTTTAGCTTAGGCTGGAAGCCTATACCGAGCGAAGCGAGAGTAACCCGGGACGAAGTCTCGGGATTAAAAAAATAAATACCAATACCTGTCTGGAAGACAGTACCAAAACAAAATCTTTCTTTTTTATTGTTATCTATAGAAAAGCAAGCCAAAATTGAGTCCCTCACTCTATAAGAGTGGGGAAATTTAGTGTTAAATTGTTTTTTTTAAATGATTTATGCCGTAATCTCAATTTTTTTTAGTTACTTTGCACCTTGAAATAAAGCGACTAATAAAACTACTGACTTTTAATGTCATTTTTCGCTCTACTACTAAGAATAAAATATAACAGACAATATACTAATTTAACCAACTTATGAAGAAACTCTTTTTATGTGCGTCTTTTGCGTGCCTTGGACTCTTCTGCTCTTGTCAGAAAGATGAATTGGTGCCAGAAGATTCAAAGCCAGAATGGCTGGGTTCGAGCATTTATGAGGAACTTAAGTCGGCTACACACCTCACTGGTACGTTTAATACATACCTCAGACTGGTGGATGATCTCGGCTATGATGAAGTACTCTCACGAACCGGAAGTAAAACCATCTTCCCTGCTAATGATGATGCCTTCGCCCGCTTCTTTGCATCAAAGAATGCTTTCGGAGTGACATCCTATGAGCAACTCACTCCTGCTATGAAGAAGCTGCTGCTTTACAGTTCAATGCTGGACAATGCAATGCTTGCTTCTATGCTCTCTAACGTAAAGGCTGATGACAACAATGTAAGTCGTGGCGTCGCAGTAAAGCATGCTTCCAACATCTCTGTCATCGACTCTGTCACTACTATCTACAACGGCGCACTCATGCCACAGGGCAACTCTTTCTGGGATTCTTACCGCACAAGAGGTATCAATGTGGTCTATGACGCTACACGACCAATGATTGTTCACTTCACTCGTGAACAGATGCTCAACAACAACATCACCACAACAGGTACTGATTGCGACTTCTCAATCATCCGTGGAGAAAAGGTTGGCACCAACATTGCAAACTCTGACACTGCCTATATCTACCAGACAAGGATTGTAAATCAGGACGTAACCTGTCAGAATGGTTATGTGCATCAGGTCAATGACGTAGTGCTCAATCCTGGAAACATCGGACAAGTGCTCCGTACAGAAGATAATACTAAACTCTTCTCACGCATCGTAGATTATCACTGCGCTCCTTACTACAACGCTGTAACTACAAACAACTATAATTCCTGGGCACGTCAGAACGGTGTAGCTACTGTCGATTCTATCTTTGAAGTACGCTATTTCGCTTCTGCTCACTCACAGGATGGTAAGCCAAATGTGCTTGATCCTTCAGGAAACTCTGTCGCTTCCAATCATCGTCTCAATTGGGACTTGGGCTGGAACCAGTATTATCCATCATCTACATCTGCTCTCGCTTTGGCTGATATGGGCGCTGTACTTGCTCCTACCGACAAAGCAATGGAGGAATACTTCTGTAATGGTGGTGGCGGTGCTTACTTTATCGAGCTTTATGGCGACCCTGTGCTCAAGTATCAGAATACACCTGAGAATCTTCCTGCCAATCTCGACGCAATGTTCAAGAATGACCCTAACGGCATTCTCACCAGTTTCGTAAACAATCTGATGCAGGGTTCATTCGTCACCACCACACCAAGCAAGTTTGGTACCATCACCAATCAGGGTTCAGGAGACTTCATGGGACTCCTCGTTTCCGACCTCAACATCACAGAAGATGGCAAATATGACGTCGCAATCGCAAACAATGGTGTCATATATAAGATAGCTTCCATGATTGCACCAGATATGTATCAGTCAGTGCTCGGTCCGGCTGTCACATATCCAGAGCTCTCTATCATGGGTGAGTTTGCTTCAGATAAAACTTCTGGCGCTACATCATCTAAGTTTGGAGCTGACCTCTACTACTATCTCATGGCAATGAAGGCAAACTATCTGTTCTTCATCCCTACAAATGAGTCAATGACAAAGTGCTATATTGACCCTGTTTCTTTGGGAACTTCACAGCCTCGTGCGCTTGAGTTCTACACTCATTCAGAGAAGATTCCTGGAACAGAACGCTACCAAGACTACTATGGAGTACGCCTGCATAAGATGACAATAGATGAGAAAGGCAATGTCAGCATCGACCCTTCATATTATAATGAGGTGGCTAACATCGAGTCAAAGAGTCCTTCTGAGTATGCTTCTCAGGTCTATGACCTCCTCAATTACAGCACTATCGTGCTCGATGCAGGAGATTCTCCAGAAGATAATGAATACTTCCTCACTAAGCATGGCGGCGCTATCCGCATCAAAGGATTTGCTGAAAATGGCGGTAACTATACCGGAAAGGTGTATGGTGGCGCACAGATAGACAATGGAGTAGAGCCTGCAAGCATCGTAAAAGGATGGAAAGAAAAGAATGGTTGGGCTTTCCAGCTCGACGGACTCATCCAGCCTTCACTCACAAGTGTGTATGGACTCCTCTCAAAGAATAACGATCGCTTTACAAAGTTCCTTGACCTCTGTGGCATTTTTGAAAACCAAGACCTCTTGACTTTCGCAGGAATTGATGCTACAGCCGAAATCGGAACACCACCACAGGAGCGCTACTTCGTATTCTCAAACAAGAAGAATAAGGCTCTCGACAATAATATCAACTTCTTCAACGGTTATAACTACACCTTCTTCGCACCAGATGACGACGCTATGGACAAAGCATACGCGCTCGGACTCCCTACCGAAGATCAGATAATGGAAATCTTTGAGAAGTATAATGGTATGGAAGAAGAGGTTTCTGAGGATGAAATGACAGAGGCAAAGGCACAGGTACTCAATATGCTTAATGCGCTCCGTGCTTTCGTACGCTATCATTTCCAGAATAATTCAGTCTTTGCAGACAAGAATGTAGCTAAGGCTACCTATCAGTCACTCTACTCTTCTGACCTCGGTATCCCTGTAAACATCACTACACAGGCTAAGAGCGGAGTGCTCTCAGTCACCGATGCTTCAGGCAAGACCATCACTGTAGATGCTAACAACGCGTCACTCCTTAGCAATAAGATGACTCGTGACTACGAATATAATACAGTAAAGACCAGTGCCACTTCTATCGCGGTATCTTCTTCCGCTGTGGTACATGAGGTTTCAACCCCTCTTTGCTATACTACATCAGGTCGCTATGATGACAAATGGTCAACAAGTTCAGCGCGTAAGGCTGCTGCTAAGAACTATACAGCGACTAAAAAACTCTCTAATAACTTCAAAGACTAACTACTATGTCAAAGGTTAAAACAATATTGACACTGTTGCTCTGTGTATTGGCGCAGATGGTCATGGCGCAGTCAAAGGTCATTTCCGGTACGGTAGAAGATGCACTGGGACCTGTCATGATGGCTAATGTGACCGAACGAGACGGAAACAACCGTATCGTAAACGCAACGCAGACCGATATGATGGGTAACTTCTCTATGGAGATAAAGAACCCAAAGAATAAACTTGTCATCTCTTATGTCGGTTCAAAGACACAGACACTTACCATCGGTGACAAGACTACATTTGCCATCAAACTCGAAGATGAGAAAACTACACTGAATGAAGTGACCGTAAAAGGTCGCCGTACTAACTCTGGTGGACTTAATATCAACAAGAAAGAGATTACTACTGCACAGCAGACATTCGACCTTTCTGAGGTAGAAGGTATGGCTTTCACCTCTGCCGACGAAGCTCTCCAGGGTGAGATTGCTGGTCTTGATATCGTGAGCAATTCCGGTAACCTCGGTGCTGGTACCACAATGCGTCTCCGTGGTGTTACTACCATCAACGGAAATGCAGAGCCTCTTATCGTTGTTGACGACAAAATCTTCGACAATCCTGACCAGAGCTTCGACTTCACAGCGCCTACAGAGGAAGACTATGCGTCCCTCCTTTCTGTCAATGTGGAGGATATCGCAAACATTTCTGTACTCAAAGACGCTGCTGCTACTGCCATTTGGGGCTCTAAAGGCGCTAATGGTGTCATCATGATTACCACAAAGCGTGGTTCACGTGGTAAACCATCTGTCAACTTCTCATATAAGTTTACTGGCACATGGCAGCCAAAGGGATATACCCTTCTCAATGGTGACGACTACTCTATGCTTCTCAAAGAGGAGTACTATAACCCTAACCAGTCAAATACTGCAACATCAAACATCCGTGAGATCAACTATGACAAGTCATGGGCAGACTACGAAAACTGGAATAACAACACTGATTGGGTGAAGGCTGTTACTCAGTTTGGTGCTCTTCATTCTTATAACCTCAATATATCAGGTGGTGGTAAGAAGGCTACTTTCCGTATCTCAGGTGGCTATGACCATCAGACAGGTTCCATCATTAAGCAGGAGCTCAACCGTCTCTCTACACGTCTCGTGCTCGATTACAACGTGTCAGACCGTATTCGCTTCTCCACTAACTTCGCTTTGGTTTATACAGACAACCTTCAGAACTATGTAGGTCTCCTCGGTATCGCACAGAAAATGGCTCCTAACATGAGTATCTATCGTCAGGATGCTAATGGATATGATACCAATGACTACTATATCATGGCACCAGAAGGTACTCTTAATGGTAATACTCCTTATACAGGCAACTATTCTTCTTACGAATTGCGCTCTATTCGCGCACTCGGTAACCCTGTAGCATACGCAAATCTCTCATGGAAACGTGATAAGACTTACCGTATTACCCCTGACTTCAACATCAAGTATGAGCTTCTTGGCACAGAATCACAGAAGAGTCGTCTGACATTCAATGGTAGAGTAGATTTTGATATCTATGCTCGCTCAGTGCCAACATACTGTTCTGCTGGCGTACAGTCAATGGTTTGGAACGATAGTGGCTACAGTCCTGCTGACAATACAGAGTCTAACCGCCTGAAAGTAGGTGGTCGTGCCGAACTCGTATTTACTCCATACTTCAAGAATGAAGATATTACAATGTCAATGCTTGCTCGTTATGAGATGAGTACACAGAGATACTCTTCACAGTACATCGGTGAATACTCTCTTCCTGGCGGCATTACTTCTCCTACAGTGGATGCGGCTATCAAGAATCTCTCAAGTAGCAACAGCCGTTCTAACTCACAGAACATCACTTACAACAGTCACTTCTCATACAAGGAGCGTTATAACCTCGGATTCTCTCTTCGTGCTGACGGCGACTCTAAGTTCGGTCCTAAGCAGAAATGGGCTTATTTCCCAGGCTTATCTCTGCGTTATAACCTCTCTGAAGAGCCTTTCTTCAAGTCTATTCGCGATGTAGTCTCAATGGCTGCGCTTCGTCTCTCTTGGGGTGTAAACGGTAAAGCTCCTGATAGCGACTACCTCTTCTATAATACTTATAGTAGTGGTACAGGCGCTTATGGTTCATATAGTAAGATGGATGGACTCAAACTCGATGACCTTCGTTGGGAAAAGACCACTTCTTACAACGTCGGAGCAAACTTTGGTTTCCTCGATGACATCATTGAAATAGATTTCGATTACTATCATAAGGACACCAAAGACCTCCTTCAGAAGAGCGTTACCATTCCTACTACCACAGGTTATCCTACTCTCGCTTACCAGAATGTAGGTCGCATGACCAATGATGGATGGGAATTGAACATCAATGCCAATAAGTTTATCAAGACTAAGAAGTTCTCTCTCTCAGCAGGTTTCAATATTTCTCAGAACTATAATGAGATTAAAGAAATGGACCAGCGTGTGCTTGATAACGTAAACTCAAGTTGGACAGCTACTTCTCGTGGCTCTTTCCAGAACCGTATTCAGGTAGGAAACCCTCTCGGTTCTATCTATGGTTTCCGCTATAAGGGAGTTTAACAGTACACATACGACTGGCTTATCAATGAGCAGACAGAAAAGGGATGGACTACAGACGAGTTTGAAGCAGCTATCAATGGTATGCTTGCAGAGGGCAAAACAATGCCAGTAGTCGTAGGTGCTGACGGTAAAGTGATTATGAAATCAAACGGTCAGCCACAGCGTATGGTGTATAACTACAATGAAGGCACTGCTACATATTCATTCCAAGGTGGTGATGCCATCTATGAGGATGTCAATCATGACGGTCAAATCAATGCTCTTGACATCGTATATCTCGGCAATTCATTGCCAAAACTCAGCGGTGGTTTCAACTTTAACGTAACTTACGGACGTTGGGGACTTCGCGCTCGCTTTATGTATCGTTATGGTAATAAGGTGGTTAATGCAGCACGTATGTCGCTTGAAAATATGTCAGGAGCTTACAATCAGTGCTCTACAGTAAACTGGCGTTGGCGTAAGGACGGTGATGTAACTCCAATCCCACGTGCAATTTACGTATATGATAACGGTTCTGCATACAACAGTCAGGGCTCTGACCGCTATGTAGAAGATGGCTCTTTCGTACGTTTCCAGAATCTCCAGATATCATATAACTTCAACAAGAAGCTCATAAAGAAGTGGGGAATCAACAGATTGCAGTTCTATGCTTCAGTAAACAACCTCTTCTGTTGGACTCGTTACTCAGGTGTTGACCCTGAAATCTCAGTAGGTGGATGGGGAGTAGCGACTGATAGTTCGCAGACTCCACGCTCTAAGTCATTCACAGCAAGCGTCCAGGTTGGTTTCTAATATAGAGTAAAGCATAATGTAACAAGATCAATGAAAAAAGTTATGAAGATAAATATTTCAAAATATATCAGAGCAAGTAGAACGACATTCTACGTTACGCTTTATTCGCTGCTCTCTGCTACTCTCGCTTCATGCGTAGATACCATCATTCTCCCGGATGATAAGACCGTGGAGGAAGACTGGTGGCAGAAGAAAGAGCAGGTGGAGAATATGGTGAACGGTGCTTACAATGCCATGGCATCTTCAAATATTCAGCTGAGACTTATCGTGTGGTCATCACGTTCTGACGAACTGACTGTCAATACATCGCTCAGTAACAGTTCGCTTAATCAGATTAACTCTGCTAATATCCAGACCACCAACACCTATGCTAACTGGGGTGATCTCTACAGTGTCATCAACTGTTGCAACCTTGTCATTGACAAATCGGCAGAAGTGATGAACATAGACCCAAGTTATCTTGAGGGCGACCATAATAATAATGTGGCACAGATGAAGGCACTTCGTGCTCTTTGCTATCTGTATCTCATCCGTACTTTCCGTGATGTGCCATTGGTGCTCACTCCTTTCAAGCAAAGTTCACAGGAACTTAATGTGTCTCAGGTGGCTCCAGGCGTGGTACTTGATCAGATTATCGCTGACCTTGAGGAGGTAAAGAATAATACTCTCTCTACTTCCAACGTCTATACCCAGTGGCAGAAGATGGGTAAGATAACCCGAAATGGTGTCTATGCCATCCTTGCAGACGCTTATCTCTGGCGTGCTTCCATCCTCGGAAACGAGTCTGATTACGACAAGTGTATCGAATGTTGTGACTATATTCGCAATCAGCGTTCTAATGCGACAGGTGGAAACTCTGGGTTTAGACCACAAACGACGGAGGATGATGGCTGGAAACTGAATCGCGCAAGCAATTACTACAGTGTCTTTAATGGCAAAGATGATGAGTCTCTCTTAGAGCTTTGCTATAATAATAACACAGGTCTCTGTAATGCTTATTATAAATATAAGAACTCAAGTTCAGCACAGCCTTACTTCTACACCACTCCAGCCTTTGGCAAGGCAGATAAAGATCAGTCAAGTTCTGTATTCTGCGAGGATGATGCAGCATACGATGTACGTGGTTTCGAGAGCGTATATGGCTTCAATGAGGATAATGAAGAGGCTATTCGTGTTCGTAAATACGTAGCTCTTAATGGTCTGCTTGGACAATTAAAGGCAGAGCATTCACCTCAGCGTGACTACACTCCTTATCAGAACAACTGGGTAGTATATCGTGCTTCCGATGTAATGCTGATGAAAGCCGAGGCAATGACTCAGAAGGCAGCACTCATTATCAAGGCAGCTGATGCCGAATATGAGAAACTTGCCAGTGCATCTACTCTCAGTGACTCTCTCGCTATCGCGCAGAATCTTGAGCAAGTGAATATCAAGGCTGCTTCTCTTACACAGACAGCGTGCCGTCAGGTGCAGATAGTCCACACTCGTGCTCTTACAGATGAGAAGGAATGTACAGTGGATTCTACAGCTTATAGCTTCACTACCATCGACCAAGATGATGCTTCTGCATACGTAAAGCGTCAGGTAACAGGCTATAATACCCTTGCTACCAACGTCACAACTCTTGAGACTCTCGTCTTGAATGAGCGTGCTCGCGAGCTTTGCTTCGAGGGAAAGCGTTGGTTTGACCTCTTGCGTTACAACTATCGCCATGTGGAAGGAGTGGATTATTACAGACTTCTGACTGACTTCGGTGGCAAATACGTTACCAATTACTCAGGTTTCAATACCTATATACAGCGTAAGAACTCAGGTGGTTCAGCCATTGTGTCAAAGATGCCGTCAGAGCCTTATCTCTATATGCCTATCATAAAGAGTGAGACAGACGTTAATTCACTTCTGAAGCAGAACCCTGTATATTCAGACAACTCCACAATAGACAAGAATTACTAATCTCATTTATATATAGTAATATAGAAAAGAGAATAAAAACAAGTGGTTTTTGATAAAAGAACAAGAACATAGTTTCTTTGACTTTCAAACACGATATATAATATGAATAAGAATATAATAAAGATAGCACTTGGAGTGATGTTTGGATCAGCAGTGGGTCTTACATCATGTGTCAAGGAAATCGATGAGTCCAATCTCTATACTTTCACAGGTCAGACCATCGAAGACTACCTGGAGGCTAACGACTCCCTTTTCTCTGACTTCAATGTCATCATGGAGCGTTCGGGCTACAATCGCCAGATGTCCTCTTATGGACAATACACTTGCTATGCTCCTGTCAACAGTGGAGTAAGAAAGTATATCGACAGCCTTTACAATGATACCACTGACTATGTAGAGGATGCTGCAGGAGCGAAGACCTTTCTGCATCATGGAATGACAGAAAATTCCCTTGAGGGACTCACTGACTCTCTCTGTAAGGAGATAGCTCAGTATCATATTTCTGCAATGCTCGTTTCCTACATTGATCAGCTTAGTAATGTGAATGGTGCTTCTATAGCTACGATTCTCAATACTCCTTTCATTTCAAAGCTTGGCAATGATGGTGTAGTAAGATTCAATGATGTATCAGAAGTGCTTGAGTTTGACCAGGAAATGACCAATGGTTACGTTCACATTATCAGCGATGTGATACCTCGTACCACTCAGAAGTTGGACAAGGTGTTCAATCGTCATAAGGAGTTCAGCATCTTCTATGACGCACTTCGTAAGACAGCCCTTGCCGATACCCTTGATGGTCCAGTCAAGAAGGATGCTACTTACAGTCTCGACAATATTTCCGGACGTCCTGGTTCAGGTATGTCAAGTGGTAAATACTACGTTCCTACAGAGTGTAAGATTTCTTATACCGTCTTTGCAGAGACCAATGAGACACTGGCAAGATATGGTATTACAGATTTTGAGTCTCTGAAAGCAAAGTGTATCGAATGGTATGCTAATGCAAAGGAATGGTACGACTATCCTGGCAAGGATGAATATAAGATCAGCACAGGCGATGACTACACCTATAAATATAATGTGGTGAATATGTTTATGCGCTATCATATCATCAAGGCTGGTATGACAAAGTCAAAACTGACTTATGTCCGTAATACAGCAAATCAGGATTGGAACTATGCCTTCGGCGGTGAGCCATTCGATTACTATGAGACAATGCTCCCACATGCTCTCATGAAGATATGGCAGCCACTCTATCAGAACACTGGATCGCAGACAAATATCTGGATCAACCGTTATCGTCAGAACAATACTCTTACTGATGAAATCGGAACAATGGGCAGCGATGAGACCCACCAGATTATCAAGCAGGGCGTAATGATAAGCAATAAGGCTGCTGATATTCAGGCTTACAATGGTTATATCCATACTATTGAGGATGTCCTCGTATATGATGCCGACGTGCCAAACCATGTTCTCCATGAGCGTATGCGTATTGACTCAGGCTCTATGCTCTATGAATTGATAAATAATGATATTCGCTATGCTACTCCAGCTGAGATTGGAGCACGTAATCTCTCAAGTAATGACGGCACAATGGTACGTCTTCCTCTGAATTACTTCGACAATCTCGTAAGCTATAACACAAAGACCAAGATAGCATGGTACTGCACTGGCGCATGGCGTGCATGGCAGGCAGACCAGATTTCCGGTTGGGATGAGTACGACTTCGCTGTCCGTCTCCCAGGAGTTCCTACTGGCGACTACGAGATACGTGTCATCTATCCTCCTATGGCAAATGGCGGATTGATGCAGTATTACCTTGGTACATCCAGCGATCCATCATCCATGCAGCCTCTTGGCATTCCTTTCGATGCTCGTTATCCTAACTCTACGATTGATGCCGACCGTGATGCTACTGGCTATATGCTCTCAAGCGAGTTCTCTGACTATGGTGTTGCCTCCGACCTCGTAATGCGCAACCACGGTTATATGCGTGCTCCTGCATCATTCGCTCGTGGTAATGGCGATGGAAAGGGACGCGCAAATCCAATCTACACCCGTATCACAGACCCATCAACGATGCTCACATCTCTCATCAACTGCTGTCGTTATGAGGAAGGTTACGGCACATCCATGATGCGTAAGATTCTTGGCACTGTCCATATCGACCAGAGCAAGGAGTACTGGTTGCGTATCAAGAACCTCCTTACGGGTTACGATCAGCTTGGTTTCTCTTTCGATTTCCTCGAACTTGTGCCTGTAGATATCGTCAATTCTCAGGATTATACCGAGGACTGGTACTAATTCATGGGAACCGTCCTGTACCTAAATACAGGTCAGGTAATCCTGAAAATCCAAGATATTGTTATCATAGAATAACGGGACACCCCAGAAAATAATAAAGAAAATATATGAAAAAAACAAATAAAATAGGTATGATGATGGTAGCAGGCTGTATGCTTGCTGCCACCTCATGCTCTGATTTCAGCGACTATAACGCTATAGACGCATCAGCCCATCCTTCTGCCGACAAGACATTGTGGGAGAATATCAAGGCTAATGCTAATCTCAGCGACTTCGCCCAAGTGCTTGAGAAGGTGGGTTACGATAAGGTGCTCAACGAATCTCACACCTATACTGTATGGGCTCCAGTCAATGATTCATTTGACAAGGATTCGCTTCTGAGCCTTTCAGACTCAAAGATTATCAAGGAGTTTGTAAAGAATATGGTGGCAGACTATGCACATCAGGAGACAGATATCAATGATACTACCGTCTTCATGCTCAATGAGAAACTTCTGAAATTTCATGGAAAGAATACTTCCAACATGACTTTCGACGGACAGCCACTCATTGCCAACAGCGAACTCTCAGCCTACAACTATCCTTCCACCAACGGTATTCTCTATACCATCAGCAATCCTTCTACCTTCCGTTACAATGGTTATGAGATAATCACTGACGCAAAGGATAAGGCAAGCAAGTTCTACGATATGGTGATGAAATACCAGACCGTGACTCTCGACGAGAAAAACTCTGTAAAGGGCGAGATTGTCAATGGTCTCCAGGTGTATGATGACTCTGTTCTCATCGTGAGAAACTCATTGATTGAGAATACTCTCCGTTCCAAACTTACCAATGAAGATTCTCTCTACACTGTCCTTATTCCTAATGATGAGGCATGGGATGAGGCTTACAATCGCATTGCCAAGTATTACAATTACATCTCAGAGATGAACTATCAGGACCTTGAAGACAAGGATTTTCCTTCTGTTAAAGGTGGAGGAAATTCTGCTGGTACTGCTTTCATGCCATTAGGAGCTGGTAAGAAGTTAGTGAAATTATCATCTAAGCCATCAGATTCCGAGTTTGAAGACAATGCTTCTTACTGGACAGACTCTATTGCAAAGCGTAATATCACCAATAATCTCATCTATTCAGAGACCAATACCCGATATAACTATAAGTTGGCTGACGGTCAGAAGTTCGAGGAAGGCGACACTCTCTACACCACTACTCGCCAAAAGCTCACCAATCTCCCGGAGCTCGACAAGGCGACAATTGAGACAAAGACTCTCAGTAATGGTCACGCCCGTATCATCAACGATATCCCATTCAAGTCATGGGAGACTTACGCACCGGAAATCCGCACACGTAGGGTGGGTCGTTATCTTACATCAAATGGAAGTAAAGTGTCAAATGTTATTTATACTAACGTGTCAAAGGATATCTGTACCTTCGACAAACCTGATGAGACCAATCTCTATTACGTCCGTGTAAACGTGTCAGAAGGTAGTGCTTACGCTCCAGAAATGGACTTTAAGCTCCCTGATGTGCTCTCCACTACATACGACATCTACGCAGTAGTAGTGCCAGGATGGATAGAAAATCAGGACAATCCTAATTATGAGAGAAAGCCTTACACTCTCCGTTTCGACATCAACTATACCAATGAGAAGAACGAAGAAGTGCGTGGACGATTCAATGGCGAAGGACTCGTCACTGAAGCAGCAAAGGTAGTCAAGGTGCCAGCTTTCGTTTGTGGAGCTGAAAAGGTAGATACCATCAAGCTTGGTCGTGTCACTTTCCCAGTCTGCTATGCCGGTACAGAGGCTTATCCTAACATAAAGGTTTACTGCACACTGACCAGTTTCGGTAGCGCAAACCGTAAAAAGTACGATCAGCAGATACGTATTGCAAATATCATCATGAAGCCTATCGACCTCGTGGAATACGAAGAGAAACTCAAAGCAATAAAAGAAGACTAAAGGATATGAAATATACATTTTTCGATATACTCCAGCAGCAGAGTCTCAGACTCTCTCTATGCTGCCTTGCAGTAGGTTTCTGCACATCCGCATTGGCACAGGACGTTACAGAAGATGACGGTTCTGCAGGCTTCAATGCTCCAAAGCGTGCTGCTGTCAAGGACAAGAATCATCTTATCTCCGTCTCAGGTGTCGTCTTCGACAATGCCACAAAGACCCCACTTGCAGGTGCTCGCATCCAGGTGCTCGGCAATGAGAGATATACAGCCATGTCAAATGCAGAGGGTAAGTTTACCATCAGTCTCCCTGACTTTGCCTCCGCGCTCTATGTCACCGCTCCTCGTCACATGAGTCAGCAGGTAGGCATCAATGCAAATGACACCAAGCAGACCATCCGTATCTCAATGCTGAGCGACAAGTTCCGCACCATGTACGGCAATTTCACCGACTATACAGCCAAGACTTCCACCTCAGTGAAGGGCGGAAATGTCATAGTAGATGAAGACATTGAGAATGTTCTCGGTGCTGATGTCCGTGCCATTCAGCGTTCCGGCTCCATTGATGGCGGCGCGTCCATGTTCATTCGTGGTCTCAATTCCCTCAATGCCAATGCCCAGCCACTCATCATCATCGACGGAGTGGAGATGGATATGCAGCAGGAGCGTACCGTGCTCCATATCGGACGTGCGATGAATATGCTCTCCACCCTCTCTCCAGAGGATATAGAGAATGTGACAGTGCTCAAGAATGCCACAGCCCTCTACGGTTCACGTGGTGCTAATGGCGTCATTATCATCGAGACAAAGCGTGGTCACTCCATGGCTACCCGCATCGATGCTAATATCTCTGCCGGCATCACTCTCAAGCCACGCCAGTTTTCTATGATGAATGGCGACCAGTGGCGCACCTATACCACCGAGATGCTTGGCACTATCTCTGCTCTTCGCAAGCCAGAGAATCGTGACATTACATTCAATTTCCTCGATGATAATCCTGACCGTTATTATTATCCTATCTATCATAATAACACCGACTGGCAGGATGAAGTCTATCGCACAGCAATCACACAGAATTACAGCATCAATGTGCAGGGTGGCGATGACATAGGTATGTATAATCTTTCTGTAGGCTATCTCGACTCAAAGAGCCCTATCAAGGAGAGCAATTTCGACCGTCTGAATGTGCGCTTCAATACTGACATCAAGATTCTCTGGAACCTTGAGACCAAGTTTGACATGTCATTCTCACGCACCAACAACACCCTCTTCGACAATGGCTTCGCGTCCGACCTCGGTGCTTCCACCATTACGTCGCCTACAGCCCTCTCACTGATCAAGTCACCGCTCTGCACTCCTTATCAGTACAATAAGCATGTGGGTGGATTTACCTCTCTGCTCTCATCTTACGACGACCTGTTCGCCCCTCTCTCACAGGCAGTCTATGGTAATTCCTACGGTTACTCCCTTGCCAATCCTGTAGCTATCCTCCAGGTGGCAAACGGTGATAATAAGAATAAGGTGGAGAATACATTCTTCAATGTGCACATCGCTCCTAAGTATATCTTCTCTGATCGCCTCTCAGTTACCACGGCATTCAGCTATTATCTCAACCGTAACTCTCAGCGTTATTATCGTCCTACTGAGGGTGTTCCTCCATTCGAGGTGGCAGGCCTCGGCACTGTCTTCAACAAGACACAGTCACTCTTTGCCAAGGAGACCAACATATTGAGCGACACCCACGCAGATTGGAACAATAAGTATGGAGCACATTCCATCAATGCTACACTCGGATTCCGCTACACTTATTTCTCATACGATGGCAGCGATGCCTCCACCGATTACAAGACACCGCAGAATGACAAGAACCCATTCGTCTCTGCAGACACCAATTCCGGTTATCCTGGTGTCGGTGGTGCCAACGATGTGTGGAAGAACATGCAGTGGTATGCCTCTGCCGACTATGATTACCAGAACCGTTACTTTGCCACTGTTTCCCTCCTTGCCGAGGCCAACAGCCGTTTCGGTGAGAATGCTTCAGGTGCTCTCAAGGCTTTCGGCACACAGTGGGCCATCTTCCCAAGCGTGCAGCTCGGCTGGGTGATGTCAAATGAAGGCTGGTTCCCTAAGAACAATATCGTCAATTACCTCCGCGTCAATGCCGGTTTCGACATCAGCGGCAACGATGGTATCGACAACTATGCCGCCCTCACTTCATTCAATGCTATCCGCTTCAATGGCGATGCAATCGGTGTGCAGCTGACCAACATCGGTAATGATAAAATCAAGTGGGAGACTACGAACAAGTTCAACTTCGGTTTCCAGGCAAATATGCTCAACAACCGCGTAGGAGTCAACTTCAATTACTTCATCCATAAGACCAATGACCTCCTTACCCTCGTCAATTTCCCCACACCTATCTCTGGTATCAACAACTACTGGACCAATGGAGGCAAACTGGAGAACAAGGGCTTCGAGGCTACAGTCACAGGCAAGCCTATCGTGGCAAAGAATCTCAGCCTTGAGATTGGCGCAAGCGTAGGCCACTATAAGAATGAGGTGACAGCATTGCCAGAGCGTAGCTTCACTGACGGAGCAAAGCATTTCTCTGACGGCACATACGTAAAGTCTGTCTATGGCGACAACAATATCATCGTAGCCAAGGGCAATCCTGCTGGACTCTTCTACGGCTATCAGACTCATGAGTATGTATTCGCCACAGATGCTGAGGCAGCAAAGGCAGGCAAGGACGGTTATCTCTATATGCTCGACGAGTCAGGCAATAAGGAATACTTCAAGGCTGGCGATGTGCATTTCGTCGATCAGAATAATGATGGAGTGATAGACGAGAACGACAAGGTGGTGATTGGTGATCCAAATCCAGACATCTACGGTAATATCTTCGCCACCCTCAACTATAAGAACTTCACCCTCGACCTTGGATTCAATTACAGTCTCGGCAATGATGTCTATAACTATCAGCGCTCCATCCTCAATTCCGGTTCCACCTTCTACAATCAGCAGGTCAAGGAACTGAGCCATTGGAGATACGAAGGCCAGGTGACCGCCCTCCCACGCCTCGCTTATGGCGACCCTAAGGGCAACAACCGCTTCTCCGACCGCTGGATAGAGGATGGCTCTTACCTCCGTCTGAAGAATGTCCGCCTTACCTATCAGATCAATATCCCAGAGGCTTGGCAGTCATGGCTCCAGGGACTCTCCGTATGGGGAGAGGCACAGAATGTCTTCACCCTCACCAAATACACAGGCATCGACCCTGAGTTCAGCGCTGGCAACAGCGTCTTCTATCAGGGCATCGACTGCGGAACAATCGCACAGAGCCGTGCCTTCGTGCTTGGTGTGAAGATTAATCTTTAAAATGGTTGTTGGTTGTTGGTTAGAATGTGTGTGCCTCTTGCTGGTTTATCTCACTATAATACCCACAACCCACAACCCACAACCCCCAAACCCACAACATAACCAACAATGAAAAAAATAATATATACAGTAATAGCAGCGTTAGGACTCCTCTCTGCCACATCCTGTCAGGATATGCTCAGCGTAGATAACGACAGCATGATCAAGGATCCAACGCTCAATCAGAAGATAGACTCCGTCTATTATGCCCTCGGCATCGCTCAGGCTATGCAGCAAGCTGCCGACCAGTATTTCTTCGTTGGAGAAATGCGAGGCGAACTCGTATCTCCTACCACCTATGCCAATACCAATCTCAAGCAGCTCGCAGACTATTCTGCATCCACTGCCAACGCTTACGACAGCGCCTACGTATATTATAAGGTGATAAACAATTGCAACTATTACCTTGCTCACCGTGACACTACGCTCTACACCGGAGCCACCAACGTCACCATCAATGAGTATGCTGCCGTGGCAGCATGGCGTGCATGGGCATACCTCCAGCTTTGCCGCACCTACTGTGGCAATGCAAGCGAGGGAATACCTTTCTTCACAAAGCCTATCACGCAGATTTCCGAGATACAGGAAGACAACTTCCCTAAGAAGAATATCAAGGGCATAGTGGAAGAACTGGCTCCTGAACTTGAGAAATTCAGCGCAATGCACGTACAGGTGCCAAACTTCGGACACGACGCCTATGGCGTGGGCAAGACAAACTGGGGACAGACCAAGAACATCAGTCCTTCATGCCTCTTCGTTCCGGTAGATGTAATCCTCGGCGAGATGTATCTGGAGGATGCGCAGTATCTCAATGCAGCGAAGAAATATGCCAAGTATCTGACGGAGAACAATGTTCCTCTTCAGATGTTAGGCTCTTTCCGCCTCCCTCAAAATAGTATGTTATTCAATTTGCCAGTGGATATGGGATCGTACAATTTGTTTGCATTGACTTACACCGATGCGTTCAGAAACATGGCGAAGCCTACGGATGCCCTCTGCTATATCCCGATGGCAGTCAGCAAGACCCAGGGCAAGACCACCAATGTGCCTCTCGCTTTCGGTTATGATTACTATTCCACGGACGCTTCTTCAAACTGCCCTCGTGTGGAGAATCCACAGCTTGCACCATCCAAGACATTCTACAGTCTGACAGATTCTGCCGTCTGTTACTATTATCCGAAAGCTACAGACAAGAATGGCACAGCTCTCTCTTATCCTATTGACGTAAAACAGTGGAAGTGTGGTGACGGACGCGCTTGCTATAGCGACGGTAGAGGCGATAACAGTATCCTCAATCGCGATGCAGCAGACTCCACAAAGGTGTATATCGGTAAGAACAAGACTGCCAACATCATCCTCTATCGTAACTCCACCATCTATCTCCACTTTGCCGAAGCTGTAAACCGTGCAGGCTATCCTGACCTCGCTTTCGCAGTGCTCAAGAATGGTATCTCCGATTATCTCAAGGACCTCGTGATGCGTCCAGTGCTCCAGAAGACCGAAGCTGGTGACACCCTCTATGACGACAACGGCGAGCCAGTCTATAAGATTCCTGCTTACACATATCTCCGACAGGAGACCTATGATGCCCTTGAGGGCGACCTGCTCTTCCTAAATGCAGAGAATGTCAGCAAGTTCCCTTGCGAGTATGTCTATGGCATCCATGCCCACGGAGCCTCTTCCTTCAACTATGCCAATGTGGAGAACCTCGTTTCCGTCACAGGATCCAAGGCAAGTGCAGTAGGCTCACAGGCAAACCTCCACTATATGCCAGACGTGATAGTAGGCGAGAAGCTTGCCGAGCTTGCCAAACTGATGAATATCGACGGCAAGGCTTCCGACCGCGAGTCTTACATCGACGCTATGGAAGACATCCTCTGCGATGAATACGCCAAGGAGTTCGCCTTCGAAGGTTGCCGTTTCTACGACCTTCAGCGCATGGCGCGTCATAAGAATGAGAGTGGCATCTACGGCGGAAACTACGGTTCACGTTGGTTTGCCAAAAAGCTTGAGGGCAACAACCCAGCTATCTCACTCCTCGAACCATCTAATTGGTATTTGCCTTTTAAGTAATAAATAGGTTGTTGGTTGTCGGTTGCGGAATAAAATATCAATGTTTTAATGTTGTTGTTTTGTGGATTAGTGATTTAGTTGAGGAATAAAATATCAATAAATAAAAATAAACAAATATATTATTCTTTGTTTTTTAATATTGATATTTTATTCCGCAAGCGAACCCACAACCAAAAACCGACAACCAAAAACCGACAACCACACAATGAAAACTATTGGGAGTTACGCTTAAACCCAGGAGCGTGGCTCCTTTTTTTTGTCCCTAACTTCGCAAATGCCAAGTAGGAAAAATAGAACAATCCTCCAATCCCTAAGCCTTAATTCTCCAATTCCAAAGCTTTCTAATCACAATATCATAGCTTTCACTGCCTAATATCATAGCTTTTACCCTCTAATATCATAGCTTTTACCCTCTAAAATCTATGCTTTTGCAATACGTTGAAATTCAATACGTTGCAAAAGCATTTTTTTATTGTTTTGCAGAAACGGGAAAATAGACCAAATTCGTTACTCTTCTCGCTTCTGAATGGCAATCTGATTGCCTTATGACGTAACGCTCGACGCTTATCGTGTCTCTCTTTTTTAATATACATTTTCATGTGATTTGTACTTTTTTGAATAAAAGTAGTAAAAAGTTTTGGTTCTTTAACAAATTTTATTACCTTTGTAAACGAAAAGACTTGAAATAGTTTTATTAGGTAAGAAGACCCCAGGAATAACAACACAATTTGTAAATAATTACACATTATATATATAAAGGAGGGTTATCAATATGAAGATCAAAGGAAAACCTATGTTTTGAAAGCGTCATTGCTTTGCCTCTCCCTATTTTGCGGAGGCACGCTGACCTGTTTAGCTCAAAACAACGTTAAGAGTACCCAATCTACCATGCAGACGCGAAAGGCGGGTGTGGTGGCAAAAGGACAGGTGGTAGATGATATTGGCGAACCATTGCCAGGCGCCACAGTGAAAGTGAGGGGAACTAAAATCGGCACAACTACAGACAAGAATGGACGCTTCTCACTTGCCATTCCAGACTTTGCTACCGACAAGACTTACTATCTCGACATCAATTTCGTGGGAATGAAGAAGAAATCCGTTCGTTTCCATGAGAACAGCAACGGAATGCGCATCGCCATGGAGTCGGATGAAAACACCCTCGATGAGGTGGAAATTGTAGAGACAGGTTACGGTCGTCTGCCACGTAAAGATATGGTAGGCGCTTTCTCCACTGTGAAAGCAGAGGATGTCCTCATGCCTGCTTATCAGTCTATCGACCAGATGCTGCAAGGTAAGATTGCCGGACTGATGGTAGTCAATTCATCAAGCCGTGTCGGACAAGCACCGAAGATTTCCATTCGTGGTCGCTCTACTATTCTCGGTAATACAGACCCGCTATGGGTAGTAGATGGTGTCATACAGGATGACCCTATCTCCATCGATGCCAGTGCTGCGATGACCACAGACATGAAGGAGCTTATCGGCAGTCAGGTGTCGTGGCTCAATCCGCAGGACATCGAGACCATCACGGTGCTCAAGGATGCTTCTGCCACTGCCATTTATGGCTCTAAGGCTTCCAATGGCGTCATCGTCATCACTACCAAGAAGGGCAAGGCGGAACGTATGAGCATACGTTATTCCACCAATCTCTCTGTCAGCGTGCGCCCTACATATCAGTTGTTTGACTTCATGAACTCCAAGGAGCGAATACAGTTTAGCAAGGAAGCCTACGATGCAGGAGTACGTTACCAGGGTGACCCTCTCCCTCAGATTTACACTTACGAGGGATTGATGAATATGTTTAACAAAAATCAGATTTCAGAAGCAGACTTCATGAAGCAGATGGAGCGTCTTGAGACCGTCAATACAGACTGGCTCAAGATACTGTGTCGCAACTCATTCAGCCAGAATCATAATCTCAGCATAGCGGGAGGAACGGAGAAAGTCACTTACAATGCTTCATTCGGCTATCAGGACAGCAAGGGCACTGAGAAGGGAAATGACCAGGATCAGTTTACCACTCGCCTGAATATCGGAGTGCAGTTTAATAAGCGTCTCCGTGGCTCATTCAGCATCAATGGCAGCATTCGTAACAGTAAAGGCTATCGTGGCGTAAGTCCGCAAGTCATACGCTCTGGCTACAAGCCGTGCCGTGCCTTGCTATGATGAGAATGGTGACCGCGTATTCTATAAGCAATACTACACCTATCAGCTCAACAAATCATTGGGTTCCAACAATATGTATGGCTATAACGTGCTCAATGAGATGGACAACAGTTACAGCAAGAACAAGGCAAGCACATTCAATGCCTCTGCAAATATCGACTATAAGATATTGGATTGGCTGAATTATCAGCTTGTAGGTTCACTCTCGCAGGGCACCAATGACATGGAGTGTTTCCTCGGCGAGCGCACTTCCACCATCGAAATGCTCTATCGCGGCTATCCAGTAGGCGGAGCAGAGCCAGGCAGTGACCTCTTCAAGGCGGCTTTGTTGCCATTTGGAGGACAGTTGACCACCAATAATTCCTCTATGCTCTCTCTCAATATGCAGCATAAGCTCGTGGCTTCCAAGACCTTCAATGAGATACACAGATTTAATATGATGCTCGGTATGGAGGTGAGATCATCCAAGAGCAAGGGCAAGGCAAACAATGTATGGGGCTTTGTGCCAGAGCGAGGCGAGAGCCTTGTCTCACCATCATTGCCAGAAGATGTCACACCAATCGGCGGTGCACAGAGCATAGGATGGGGCGCTCTCAGACAACTCTTTGAGGGAGGATGGAGCAGCACCAACACTACATCCAACTATATGTCATTCTTTGGCACCTTCGCTTACTCACTGATGAACAGATACGTGGTGAATATGAATATCCGTTCAGATGCTTCAAACCGCTTCGGACAGGATGTCAACAAGCAGTTTGACCCTACATATTCATTCGGAATCTCATGGAAGATAGCAGAGGAGAAATTTATCAAGGACCACGTGAAATGGCTCAATCAACTGAATCTCCGCGCTACTTACGGCATACAGGGTAACGTAGTCAACTCTGTAAGTCCAGACCTCATTGCGCAGTATGGCGGCATCCTCGCAGGATATAATGAATATTACACCACTATCTCCAGCCTTCCAAACCCATACCTCAAGTGGGAACGCACCCGCACTTGGAACCTCGGTATGGATATGCAGGTGTTTAATGGCATTTCAATGAGTCTCGAATACTATGGACGTCGCTCTAATGCAGTCATCGAACAGGACGTGGCAGAGGAATACGGCATGGGAACACTCAAGCTCAATGGTGGTATCATCTACAATCACGGACTGGAATATACCCTGAATTATTGTTGTCCGCTAAAACTTCATAGCTCGCATACACACGTGCGAGTGCG
>SAMEA104315420__coassemble_330_pt1 | contig 35316 bp, 29 predicted proteins | sample SAMEA104315420__metabat2_high_PE_027 | metagenome-assembled genome bin SAMEA104315420 (sample SAMEA104315420) | gut metagenome | biome: Monkey gut; feature: monkey-associated habitat; material: faeces | place: China | collected 2013
ATGTGTCATTTTAAATTTTATTAACTGAATATATTTTGAAAATCCTATAGGAAGCTATAACCTATTAAAACATAAAGATATGTCAGTAGAATTGAAAATCAACAAGACGTCTAATGTTCTTAGAATGAGTAACTGTCCTAAGGGTTCAGAGACTTTTTGTGGCATCGCGTATCGTGCTTTTTAATGTACATGTAAGAACTTAAACAACAGAGGGTGTGTCTTCATGTTGACACATCCTCTGACAATGGTAAATCATTATGAATGAGTGCATATAATCAATAAGTACTTGTTAAATGATGAGACTTCTTATGAAGATTTTTATAATAATTATGTAAGTAATGAAAGTGTTATCTAAAGAGATTGGCTTCGAATACTTATTACGTATAAATGACGGAATCGAGCCCTTTCCATATCTTCGCTCTAATGATGGAGACAAGGAAATGCGGTGTGTGAGTCCTATTCATGGACGCAGTTTTGTAGTTGGAAAACATGAAGATGGTCGGTATATCGTAAGCAAAGGGAATGGACTCGCATATACACGACATACGTTTCTCTATACTTCTGAAATGCCCACAGATGTTTGGGGACTACTTTTGAAAAAAGATGCAATAAGAGATTTCTATTGCGGACGAGATGTTCAGACATTAGGAATCAAAACGAATCAAATGGAGTGTGTATTAGAGTTGGATATACCAATACATATAAAGCACACAAATGCAGACATCAAGCCTTGCTTACTTCAGTATTCCGTAGAATGCCCTTACCGTATAGCAGATGCGGGATTTATGGATAAGTCGCGGGTAATGAAAGAAGTGGAGAAATGGCAAGCGTATAATACGAAAGGTTATAACCAGAATTATCTTATAGCAGCGGAAGTATTGATAAACAATTTACGGATAATGCATAGCAACGGAGTGCTTCACAATGCTTTGACTTATGAAAACCTGACGTGGGCTTTGGAGTTACTTGATTTTGAACTAACCCATACCCCACTGCATCCATACGACAACGAAGATTACATTCGTCATGTTCCCACTCTATTTGATAGAGAAATCATGGACACATATAAACTCATAATATACATAGCAGGGGTATTACATGAGAATGTAGATTATAAAATGATAGATACAATGTTTTTAGAATATGGCTTTGATATAGACAAATATACACTCGGAAACGACAACCAAGGTGTAAACATTTTTAATTTACAGGTTCAAGAATCTTGATGGTCAAGCCACATAGAGAGGGATTAAGTAGAACAAACGTTACTTATTTCCTCTTTAATATGATGTAGATGATGACTGGAGCACCAAACAATGGGGTGACGGCATTGAGAGGAATGATCATCTGCTGCGGGAGAACGCTGATGATATTGCACAGCATTGCGATTGCTGCTCCTGACATAAGGGTGGCTGGGAGCAGCACTCTATGGTCTTCGGAATTGATGAGAAGACGGGCTATATGCGGCACGGCAAGACCAATAAACGATACAGGACCGCAGAATGCCGTGGTGACGGCAGTGAGAATACCGGTGGATATGAGCACCATACTGCGGATTCTGCTGAGGTTTGCGCCGAGGTTTGCGGCATAGTTTTCGCCCAACAGCAGCATATTGAATGACTTGGTCAGTGCAAGGGCGATGATGATTCCGACGAGAGACGTGCCACAAAGCAATGGCAACTGGGCGGTGGTGACATTGCTGAAACTACCCATTCCCCAACTGACAAAGCTATGCACATTCTCTACAGTGGCAAAGAAATTGAGCAGGGTCACGATGGAGGATGTCATATATCCCACCATTATGCCGAGGATGAGGATGATGAGATTGCTCTTGATGAATCTTGTCACGACGAGATAGAGCATGGTGACGACGACTGCACCGGCGAAAGCGGCGATAATCACCATCAGACTGCCAGTCAACTTGAGTCCTGCTCCCATCTCTCCAGCAGCGCCTAAAGTGCCGCCGAGAGCCAGCATCACTATGGCTACGCCAAGCGAAGCGCCATTGCTGATACCGAGAACCGACGGACCTGCCAGCGGATTGCGGAAGTAAGTCTGCAGCATCAATCCCGACACTGCAAGCGAAGCTCCGCAGAATATCGCAGTGATAGCCTGGGGAAGGCGCGACTGAAGGATGATGAAATCCCAACTTGCCTTCCCCGAACTGCCACCGGTCAATATGTTTGCCACTTGGTCAAGCGGAATACTTACAGAACCGAAAGCTAAGTTTATCAGAAACAATATCGGCAGACAGGCTGCCAGAAGCATTAGTTTTATTCTCATTCAGTATTACTTTTCTACCCTACGGAAGTATTTGTTATCAGTATATTTACCGCCAAGCTCAGGGTGGAATATATTGACATACTCACGAAGAAGAATCTCCGGATGGTAAGGAGTATTCATATAGAAGTCACTTTTCTGCAGATTGACCACGTAGGCATTATGATTTTTGAAAGCCTTCAGTTTGGCATAGCCCTGCCATTCAGCTGCAAGGTCGGAGTAAGTAGGCTCATTCACACTGTAATGCTTGAGCATCCAGATGTCAGCATCAGCGCCACGGTCGAGCACCACCTCCGGACTGTAAGGCACAGCGCCATTGGATTTCTCGTCTTCAAAGACGTATTTGCCTCCAGCATCTTCTATCATCTGTCCTACGGTGCTGTTGATTCCCGGCACATACCATGAGGAGTTGAGCTTCTTTCCATCGAGCACGGTAGGGCGGGATTTCACTTTCTTCACCTTTTCCTTCAGTGAGTTGTATTCCTTTTCCACCGCATCGAAGATGCTGTCAGCCTCTTTGCCTTTTCCCACCAGCCTTCCATAGAATCGCATCCACTCAGCACGCTGAAGCGGACCAGTCTCCATATAGTCGGCACACTCCACCACAGGAATGCCCACTTTGAGCAGTTTGGCGTAGCTGTTATTGTCCTCCATAGCAGAGATTACTACGGCATCAGGCGAGAAGTCGATGATTTTCTCGATAGCAATAGCCGTGCTTGTGCCGAAATCTTTTATTTTACCGCTCTTTAGTCCTTCCTGCAGTTTGTCGATATACATATATTCTCCATCGCCAACAGCTCTAATGGCATCGAGAGCACCAAGTTCGTTGAACAATGAAGCGTGCACAGCCACATAGCAGAGCATATTAGAGACAGGAGTGCGGACCACATCTCCCTCAGGCAGATGCTGTGGCATATCCATGTCTTTCGGCACAAGAATATATCTATGCAACACCTTTGTCGAGTCCCAAGGATTCTTTATCTCTGCCACGGTAAAGCCGTCAGCCTCCTTGAGCGAGAGAAGTGTGGCATAGCGCATAGCTACATCCTTGCCAGAAACAGCAGCAGTGCTGCCATCCCCACACGAAGTGAAGGATAGCACCACTGCCAATGTCATCAGGATATATGCTGATATAGACTTACTTGAAATCATAATTGAAAGAGATAGCGGATGGACCTACGCCTGTAGTAAACTTGTTAAGCTTGACGCCATTGAGGTCATACACCATGCAGTAGCCGTCAGTCTTGTAGTTTACAAAGCCATCCACGAGGTTGTTTGAAGTGATATACACGCGATTGGTCTTTGCATCCACAGCGATAGCGCAAGGATTAGCGATGTCAGTACCGTCGATGAAAGTCTTTGACTCACCTGCAGTGATGTCATATACGCTGAATGTAGGAGTAGTGGCAGGGTTGGTATATGGTGCATCGTAAGAATATATCTTGCCATTAGCCATTGTCATGCCTGTAGCAGAGAATAATTTCTTTGATGTTCCATCAGCGAGAAGTTCGTAAACGCCCTGTCCTGACTGGTTCCAACTTGCGTCATAAGAACCGGAATCGAGATAGAAGAGGCGGCCGTTGTAAGACTTGATATCCACTGCATTCACGATATTCTCGTTCTTGATGATTTCAGTCTTGCCAGTAGCGAGATTGATTTTTGAAATAGAAGCATTGCCTACACAGCGGCCATAATCAGAGTCTGCGGTGTAGAGATAACCGTCCTGCACTGTCATACCTTCAGAATTGTTGCCGCAATCGAGTGTTCTTACCACCTTGAGTGAAAGAGTATCGATGTCGAGCACCTTATTATTATATGTAGAAACATAGACATGACCACGATAAGCCACTGCGTGACGTGGAGTAGCTACTACATTTCCTTTCTCGGTATCAGGCATTTCCGACTTGATAGTGGTGATTTCCTTCATGGAAGTACGGTTTGCCACGAAGATGGTTTTCTCTCCTGAGCCGATGATATAAATCTTGGAACCGTATGTCACGGCGTCGTTTACAGTACGACCGAGCGATTTCCCATTTACAGTCTGATAGACTTTCTGTGACACAGCGCTTGAGTTGTTGTCAAGGTAAGTGATACTTCCGTCAATACCTGCGCTCTTGTTACCAGCATTGAGGACGTACACTCCGTTTGAAGAAGAGATTACGTCATACTGTGGATCGTCGTCATCATCGCTACATGATGTGAAGCCGAGGGCTGCTACAGCCGCTACGGCGAAAAGAGATAAGAATTTTTTCATTTTTATAATTATATAGTTGTTATGTTTTTTTGTCAATATTACATAAAAATATTTGTCAGGCAAAGCCTTATGGCAACTGCATTTTGACAGTGGCAAGCCATGAACGTCCTGGCATAGGATAGAAGCGCACTATCTCATACTGCTTGTCGAAGAGGTTTTTCACGTCAAAACGAAGCGAAAGAGTGCTCTTTCCTATCTTTACATCCTTATAGGCAGCGATGCCGCATTCGGTGTAGCCCTTTATCTTCGTGCCGTCATAATGCTCATTGTTTGCCCATCTTTCGCTTACGCCAGTGGCGGAAAAGGTGAGGTTAAGCCAAGGATTCTCCCATGCTATGCTTGCTCCGCCCATGTGCTCCGGCGTGTATGCCACCTGCAGGTCATAGTAAGGCGACTCGCTGTTGGTGCGGTTTACTATCTGCTGATAGGTGTAGTTGCAGGCAAAAGCAATCAGATGGCGCTGCGAAAGCCTATGTGTCACATTGCCAGTGACATCCACTCCAATGCTCCTTACCTTACCAAGATTGACGTTTGTCCACATAAACATGGTCTGCGGCACTGCTACTATCTTGTCCTTCACCCAGTTGCGGTAAGCATCTGCAGTGATAGCAAATTCCGAATCCTTGCCATACTGACGGCTCCATGTCGCTCCGATGTTTATCTGTCGGGTGCATTCCGGGTCCAGTGTCGTACTGCCATAATGCTTATAGTATTGCTCATTGAATGAAGGCGAGCGGAATATATCTTTGTAAGCCAGTCTTACGTATAATTCTTCGTCTTCCATTACTCTGTAATTCAGCGAGAAAGAAGGCGAGAGATGCTTGATGTCATCGGCAGAAGCGCCTGCTGTCGCACCATTATAATATAGAGAATACAATGCGCGTGCCATGGCAGTGAAGCGTCCGGAAGTGTATTTCGCAGTAAGGCTCTGCAGCACTGTGTGGCGGAATGGGTCGCGATAGATGGTCTGGTCGCTGCCCGTGAGATTATTGAAGGAGTAATCCACTGCGTAATCGAATGCCCAATTCTGTCCCACCTCATAGAGCAGGCTGGCAGAAGAATATGCTTCGCGTTGCCAATACTGATGGTCCATTATTCCTCCACTGTAGGAAGGGTCCTTATAGTCCAACATTGCATAATTGAATTTTGCCACATAAGCCAGTGTCAGAGGATTATTGCCTTGGGGCAGTCTCTGCCTGTAATTGAACTGGGCAAAGAAATTCTGGTCGCGTTCCTTCTCCTTACTCTCATTGACGTAATAATTGACGCTGCCAGGAAGTCGGCGGTCATTGTCGTAATAGTACAGTTTCAGGTTGAAGAAATTTGCCGTAGTGGGCTTCAGCATTAAGTTTATCTCCCCGTGACCAGTGCTCATCCAGCTGTTGTTACGGCGGTCATGTTGAGTCTGCGAGACATTCTTGATGGAGTAGGGGTAATCATTTTCTGCATAGAAATAATCGCCCACGAGGCTGAATCCGAATTTCTCTGATACGTTCTTTTCTATCCTTACGAATGGGTTTGTTATTCCCCACGAGCCCATTTTCATCTGCGCCGTGACGTGGCAAGCGAGGTCAGCGGTGGGGATTCTCAGCGTGTTGAGATGCAGAGTGGCTGCTGTGCTGGCATTCTTTGCAGTGATAAAGATGTCCTCATTGTCGCCCACGGTGAGCGAAAGGTTTCTGATATTGTCGAGTGAATAGCGTGAGAGGTCGATATGCCCGGTCTGGCAGTCGCTCAGAGCCACGCCATCATAGACCACTCCCGTATGCTGTGCGCCAAATCCACGCACCGAGATGGTCTTCATTCCTCCCGCACCGCCGTAGTCGCGTAGAGTGACGCCAGGCAGACGTCTGAGTGCCATAGCCATGTCGGCAAGTCCCATACGCTCAAAGTCCTTGGCGCCAATGGTATAGACAGGCGCTACGCTGCGATAGTCTTTTGCCTTTTCATTGCCTCTGATTGTCACTTCCGCTATGGAATCATGCAGCACTTTATCTTGCGCCACCATTCCTAAAGGCATGGACAAAGCCCCTATCATGGCAAGAAAGGGTAACTTTTCTCTTAACATCATAATTGATTTTTGTGCTCATGCCGGACCCTTTTCCTGGGCATCCGGTGAAAAAAAAGATGATAAATGGCAGGTCTTCTGACTTTACCGACAAGCATTGCCTCCTTCCCGACTCCATAGTCAGTGGCTTCTTTGGCGATACTTACAATGCGGATTACAGCTGCAGGAACAGTTCAGGACTTTCACCTGATTCCCTTTCACGGACATCCTCCGGACGCTCCGTTACCACAATCAGGGTGCAAAGATACATTATTTATTCGAGATAATCCACATTTTACTAATTAAAAATATCAAAAAGCAGCCCTTTCTCTATTTTATGGCTTTTTGTTTGACACAAAAAAAGAATATAAAAGTATGGTATTTCGAGAAAATAATCGTACATTTGCATTTAGAAACTAATTTTCTGTGATTATGGCAAAGACAAACAATAGAATACTACCTGTAGGCATCCAGTCTTTTGAAGAAATAAGAAAGAAAGGATACCTTTATGTGGACAAGACAGATATAGTCTGGCAACTTGCCAACACAGGAAAAAAGTATAATTACCTGAGTCGCCCACGTCGCTTTGGAAAGTCGGTACTTATCGATACTCTTGAGTCTTACTTCTTAGGAAAGAAGGAACTCTTCGAGGGATTGAAAATTATGGATATGGAGAAAGAGTGGGTGAAGCGACCTGTTATCAGACTCGACATGAGTAGAGCAGGAGCAGAACCTGACACATTGCGTTCATATCTCGATATTACTTTTGATAATATGGAGAAAGAATATGGCATTACTCCTAAGCCTACAGCCCAACTGGCAGACCGCTTTGACGCCATTGTCCGAGCAGCATTCATGCAGACAGGCGAGCAGGTGGCTATCCTCATTGATGAATACGATTCACCTTTGCAACACTCATGGAATTCTCCTCATCACGAGAAATGCACCACTATCTATCGAGAAGTGTTCGCCATACTGAAAGCTAATGATAAATACGAGAAGTTTGTATTCATCACAGGCATCACTAAGTTTACGCAAATCTCACTCTTCTCTGTGCTCAACAATCTAAGTAACATCAGTTTTGAACCAGAATATGCAGCGATATGTGGCATCACAAAAAATGAAGTACTCGAATACTTCAAGCCAGAAATCAAGAAGTTGGCAGAGTATGAAGGCTGGACTTTCGACGAAGCCGTAGCGCAATTGACTGCTTATTACGACGGTTATCATTTCAGCAGAAGAAATATGGTAGATGTGTTTAATCCATTCAGCCTTATCAATGCCTTGGCAGATTCTGACTTAAAGAACTATTGGGCTTCGTCAGGAGCTACCTCTTTGCTTCCTAAGTTTGTGGATGATTTGGATATTAGATTAAGAGATTTCGAGAATTGCCCGATAGACTGTGACACTCTGGAGACCTCGGACGTGACTGCCGGTGGTGCTGAATTGTTTCTTTATCAGTCTGGGTATCTTACGATTAAGGGATATACAGACGGACTGTACCTGTTGGATATTCCGAATTACGAGGTTCGTAAGGCTTTATATAAAATCGTACTTCCTACCATTACTATGCAAACGAATGCACAAGTATTGTCCACACAAAATATGCTCTTGCTTGCTCTCCAATTAGGCAACATACCTGACGCTATGAAATACTTGAAAGCCCTCATAGCCGATGTGCCTTATAGCAACAAGAAACTCGCAAGTATGGACATGGAAGAGCGTTACCGTCTCATTATGAGTACGATATTCAATGCAATCGGTTGCCGCGTGGAAGTGGAAAAGATGATTTCCACAGGAAGAATAGACATGGTAGTGGAATCTACCAATTACATCTATATCCTCGAACTAAAACTGAGCAATAACGGTGGTATCTCTGCAGCAGAGCAACAAATTTTAGCCAAGCAATATGCCGAACCATTCAAAGGTGTCAAGCAACATGTAATAGCTCTTGCCATCGAACTGGATGATATGGGTAAAGGATTGATTGGTTGGAAGGAAGTGCAGACGCAATAAATTTGTCTGGTCAGGCATAATACATAAGAAAATCAAGGACGGAAAAATAGAACAAAAAAGTAATCGCAAAGCTATTGTTTTGCGATTGCTAAGCTTTCACGTTGCAATAGCATAGTTATTACGTTGTAAAAGCTATCTTATTACCACGTAATATCTATGCTTTTACCTCCTAATATCTATGCTTTTACAATGTATTGATATTCAGTATGTTACAAGGATGTTTTACGGTGACGTTCCTATGACGGAAAAATAGGACAATTTTCCACATTTTCTTATGGCGAAAGATGGTGGACACAGGCTCCATAACGTTTAGCTTTTTTAGTTTTACATTTTCTTTTATCTAAGCCCAGAAGTATTCTTTCGGCTTCTCATGTTTTCTCCCCAAAGAAAAGGATGATAAGTATGTTTCACTGTTGTTCTCCACATTTTTTGGGGGAAATAAAGCAGATTATCCCCACAAAACTTGTAGCACTCGATAAAAATTCCTATTTTTGCAAACCACATCGGGCTTGTTGGTTTATGGTTGTCGGTTGTTGGTTTATGGTTGTTTCATTTTTGCATTCAACAAAACCCACAACCAACAACCCACAACCAATAACCCATAACCAATAACCCATAACCAACAACCACAAATGAAAGTATATACTAAGACAGGAGATAAGGGACAAACCTCACTCGTAGGCGGCAAGCGCGTCAGCAAATGCTGCGAGAGACTGGAGAGTTACGGCACTGTGGATGAACTAAATTCACATATCGGAGTGCTCATCACTTACTGCTCAGACCGTCAAGACATTGATTTTCTGACTGGAGTGCAGGCTAATTTATTCGTGGTAGGGGGCTATCTCGCCACCGACAATAGCGAAAAGAATGTGAGACAGGGCAATATCGTGACCGACGAAATGATTTCGGCTGTGGAGAAGGAGATAGACAGAGTGCAGGAACTGCTGCCTCCTTTGCGCCTCTTCATTCTGCCTGGAGGCTCAAGAGCGGCTGCCTTTGCCCACGTCTGTCGCACTGTCTGCCGCCGTGCAGAGCGCATGATTCTGCGCCTTGTGGAGACAGGAGCAGAGGTGGATGATAATGTTACGGCATACGTCAACCGCCTGAGCGATTACTTCTTCGTGCTTTCACGCAAACTAAATCAGGACAATAACGTCGAAGACACTGTATGGAGAAGATTATCCTGATAACTGGCGGACAGCGATCAGGCAAGAGTACATACGCTGAAAAGCTGGCTCTCTCGCTTTCATCACATCCTGTCTATCTCGCCACGGCACACATCTGGGACGACGAATTTCGGGAGAGAGTGCGCATTCACCAGATGCGACGCGGACCGGAATGGACAAATATAGAGGAAGAGAAATACCTCAGCAAGCATGATGTCACTGGGCGCGTGGTGCTGATAGATTGCTGCACGCTCTGGCTTACCAATTTCCTGTCTGAGGATATGAAGGACATAGAGGAGGTGAAGAGGGAGTTTGACCGCTTTACCTCGCAGGATGCTACATTCATCTTCGTGACTAACGAAATCGGAATGGGGGGCACCAGCGCCAATGCCCTGCAACGAAAGTTTACCGACTATCTGGGTTGGCTCAACCAATACATAGCTTCTAAAGCTGATGAAGTGATACTGATGGTTTCAGGAATAAATGTAAAGATAAAATGATGACACACTTGACTCCGACTGATAAAAGTCTCATTGCCCCACTGCAGGACAAGATAGACAATCTCAACAAACCGAAAGGCTCGCTCGGCAGACTGGAAAGCCTTGCCCTTCAGGTTTGCCTTATACAGGGAACTGACACTCCTGTGCTGCGACATCCTTGCCATATCCTCTTCGGAGGCGACCACGGCATCGAGCGAGAAGGCGTCTCTTTCTCACCTCGTGAGGTGACTTGGCAGCAGTTGAAGAACTATACCCGTGGTGGAGGAGGCGTGAATATGTTCTGCAGACAGCATGGATTTGAATTGAAAATCGTAGATGTCGGCGTGGATTATGATTTCAATCACGATGAGTTTCCACAGATTATCGACCGAAAAATAGCTTACGGCACAGAGAATTTCCTTCACTCTCCTGCCATGAACCACGAGCAATGGCAACGAGCAATCGCAGTAGGAGCGGAGATGGTGGATGAATGTTTTGCAAAAGGATGCAACATCATCAGTTTCGGAGAAATGGGTATAGCAAACACTTCACCTTCAAGCGTGCTGATGCACCTCTTTCTCAATATTCCACTCGACCAATGTGTAGGAGCAGGAAGCGGACTTTCCACAGAAGGAATACGCCATAAGTATGATGTGTTAAAACGATCTGTGGATAATTTCCACGCCACCAAGGAGGCGTCGTCTCCATGCTCAGCCGAAGAGATATGCGCTTATTTCTGTGGATATGAGATGGCTGCGGCAATAGGAGGAATGCTAAGAGCGGCAAGCAGAAGGATGATTATCCTCGTCGATGGTTTTATCATGACTGCCTGTATGCTCGGCGCAAGGGCGATAGATGCCAACGTGATGGACTATGCCATCTTCGGACACTGTGGCGATGAGGGCGGACACCGCATGATGCTCAATGCTATGGGAGCGGAGCCTCTGCTCAATCTCGGTCTGCGACTGGGTGAAGGCACGGGGGCTATATGCGCTTTCCCTATCGTTCAGTCGGCTGTCAATATGATAAATGAAATGGATAACTTCGCTCATGCAAGCATTACAAAGTATTTCTAAGCGCATTCTTGCCGCACTGACCATGTTTACGAGGTTGCCTTTATGGCGACTTTGCAACATCGAAGCGGAATATTACAAGCAGGTAGTGCCGCTCTGGCCATTGGCAGGATGGCTCACAGGCGGACTGATGGTGGGGATTTGCATCCTCTGCCAATGGATGAATATTCCCATCGGCGTAGGCGTAGCATTGTGTCTGGCTGGCAGAATCCTCCTGACAGGAGCGCTACATGAGGATGGCTTCGCTGATTTCTGCGACGGATTCGGAGGTGGAACGTCGCGCGATGGCGTGTTGCGCATCATGAAAGATTCGCATATCGGCACTTATGGCGTGCTCGGACTCGTGATGTATTACCTTATTATATGGAATACACTCACGGTGGTGCTCAGAGAAATGGAGAGCGCAGTGGTGCTTGTGGTGGCTGATAGCGTCTGCAAACTGATAAGCTCCAGCATCATTTGGTTTCTGCCATACGCCAGAAAAGAGTCTGAAGCCAAGATACTCACCGTCTATTCACGCCCTTCTCTCATGGAGGTGGCAGGCAGTTTAGTATTCGGTCTGTTGCCTATGTGCCTGTTTTTCTCTCCCTCTTTCATCGTTCCTACCGTAGCATCAGCCATTACCGCCCTCCTGCTTTTCGCCTATATGCGCCATCGCATCCAGGGCTATACAGGCGATTGTTGCGGTGCCACATTCATTATCACAGAGGCAGTGTTCTATCTTGCTCTTGTGATAAATGGGAATATATAGTGAAAAGTGAAATTACGTTGGTGTTGTCTGGTTGTTTTGTGGTTTAGTTGTTTAGTTGATAGTCAAACTACAAGCGAACCCTACAAACAACAAAACCACAAAACCACCAAACAACAAAACCACAGTATTGTCTGGTCATTTTGTGGTTTAGTGGTTTAGTGGTTTTGCTGATAGTCAAACTCTAAGCGAACCCTACAAACAACAAAACAACAAAACAACCAAACAACAAAACAACAATATTAAACATTGATATTTTATTTCAACAACACCCCGACCAATGACCCCACTAATGTTAGTAGGCACAGGAAGCGACGTAGGCAAAAGCGTGCTCTGCACAGCACTATGCCGCATCTTCCTGCAAGACGGATATAAGCCAGCGCCATTCAAAGCGCAGAATATGGCACTCAATTCTTACGCCACTCCAGACGGCAAAGAGATAGGACGTGCACAAGCAGTGCAAGCTGAAGCATGCTCCATAGCGCCTCATACCGATATGAATCCATTGCTCCTGAAACCTAATTCGGAGCATACCACGCAGGTGGTGCTCAATGGTAAGCCTATCGGCAACCGCTCTGCATACGATTATTTCCGAAAGGAAGGACGCGAAGAACTGCGCAAAGCCGTCAATGATGCCTTCGACAGACTGGCTGAACGATATAATCCTATCGTCATGGAAGGAGCCGGAAGCGTGTCGGAAATCAATCTCAGAGACTCCGACCTCGTCAATATGCCAATGGCAAGGCACGCTAATGCCAACGTCATCCTCGTGGCTGATATAGACAGAGGCGGCGTTTTCGCATCATGCTATGGCAGCATCATGCTCCAGACTCCAGAGGACAGAGCTCGCATCAAGGGCATTATCATCAATAAATTCCGTGGAGACCTCCGCCTTTTTGAAAAGGGAAAGACGATGATGGAGGAAATATGCGGAGTGCCGGTGCTCGGCGTTGTGCCTGTATTCAAGGACATTACAATCGACGAAGAAGACAGTGTCGAACTGGAACAGAAGCACCGTTCGCCTGCCGAAGGTAAGGTAAACATCGCCGTTGTACTGCTGAGGCACATCAGTAACTTCACCGATTTCTCCACTCTTGAGCGCGATGAGCGGGTAAATCTATTCTATACTTCTAATGTAGAGGATATTGCGCACGCCGACATAATCATCCTTCCTGGCACTAAAGCTACTCTCGATGACCTCTACGAACTGCGTCGCAACGGCGTGGCGCAAGCCATAATACGTGCCCATAAGGATGGCAAAACCGTAATAGGAATATGTGGAGGCTATCAGATGTTGGGACAGGCAGTTCTCGATCCCGACGGTATAGAGGGCAGTGTTCCCGCACTTCCAGGACTTGGACTGCTCGACATAGAGACCACTATGACTGCTGAGAAGACCACACAGCAGGTGCATTTCTCTTTCGAAGGAAAGGATTGCGAAGGATATGAGATACATCAGGGAGTCAGCACCACCGAAGAGCAGATACTCAGACAGGGCAACTGCCTCGGCACTTACATCCACGGCTTCCTCGATAACGCACCTGTAATAGACAGCATACTGCGCCCTTACTGCACCAAAAAGGCGCTGAAGGAAACCATCAGCGCCAAAGAATTTAAGGAAAAGCAGTATGACTTGCTGGCTGAACATATTAGGAAATACGTTGACATCGACAGAATTTACAAGATAATATAATGCTAAACGGACACGGAGACGACCTACAACGATACAAGAACATCAGAATAAACTTCAGTTCGAACGTATATAATCACTTCAATCACGATGGACTGTTCGCTCATCTGGCTGCTTGCCTGCCACGAGTGGTAAACTATCCCGAACCTGCACCTGTATCTCTGGAGCGCAAACTTGCCTCTATGCTCGACTTAAACCCTGCTGAGGTAATGGTGACAAATGGAGCTACAGAAGCTATTTACCTCATAGCACAGGCTTTTCAGGGGGCGGCGTCTTCCATTTTGCAGCCTACATTTGCTGAATATCAGGACGCTTGCCGTATGTTCGGACACAAATTGGATAGTGATGACGAGGATATGATATGGCTTTGCAATCCCAATAACCCTACGGGACTGACCATTGACAAGGATGATCTGCTCGCTATCATCAGCGAAAACCGCAATACCACGTACGTGATTGACGCAAGTTACGCCGCTTTCACGTTGCAACCGCTCATATCTCCTGCGGAAGCGGCTCGCTATCCCAATATCCTCATGCTGCATTCCATGACTAAAGGCTTTGCCATTCCTGGTTTAAGACTGGGATATGTCACCGCTAACGCTGCCTTATTGAATAAGGTAAAGAAAGGCAGAATGCCGTGGTCGGTGAACCAACTGGCTCTGGATGCTGGCGACTATCTGCTCGATCATGTGAGCGATTATCAGCTCGATATGCCAAAACTGATAGAGGAACGCAAGCGAGTGGCTGGAAAAATCGCTGAGATAGAGTCGATGGAGGTGATGCCTTCTGACTCTCACATACTCCTATGTCGCACTCTCATCGGAACTGCCACACTGCTGAAGGAATTTCTTGCCTTAGAGCATGGCATACTGATACGCGACGCATCCAACTTTGAAGGGCTCGACTCTTCTTATTTCCGCATCGCTGTTCAGACGCCACAGGAAAACGATGAACTCATAAAAGCATTGAAGCAATGGAGCAAGCAATAGCATTCATCTCCTCACATATCCTGCTCTCTATCCTCATTTGCGGATGGATAATGGACCTCTTGCTCGGTGATCCAGCACGATTGCCACACCCCGTGGTGTATATGGGCAAATGGATTAGCTTCTGGGAGCACCGCCTCAATAAGGGAATACACCGCAAAGCTAAAGGCGCTATTTTTGCCATCGTAAGCATCGCGCTGGTCTTTGGCATATTCTTCGCCTTGTGGAAACTGCCAGAATGGATAGAGAATAGCACGTTATATCCTATTCTTTCGGATGCTATATCTCCTGCTTTCTCCTCTTTCCTGCAGATAGTCCACGGCATTTTCTTCACTCTCATGCTCTTTTTCTGCCTCGCAGGTCACACGCTTCGCAAGGAAGTGCGCATGGTCTTTGAGGCTGTAGATGAGAGTTTGGATAAAGGAAGAAAGCAAGTGGCACGCATAGTGGGACGCGATACTCAGCAACTCTCAGCGCAAGAGGTGCGCACCGCTGCCCTTGAGACATTGGCTGAAAATCTTTCCGACGGCGTTATCGCACCGCTTTTCTGGTTTGCTCTGCTTGGAGTGCCAGGTATGTTGGCATACAAAATGGTCAACACACTCGACTCAATGATTGGTTATCAAAACGAGAGATACAAGGATTTCGGCTGCTGGGCTGCGCATATCGACGATATAGCAAACTATATACCTGCTCGCCTCACGGCTGTCATAATGCTATTAGCCAATGCTTTGATGCGTCTTCGCATCTTTTCGCTCCCTAATCTCTTTGCTTTCGTATGGCGAAATGCACGTAATCACGCCTCTCCAAACAGCGGATGGCCCGAAGCTGCCCTCGCTGGAATACTCGATTGTCGATTTGGTGGCACCCACAATTACTTCGGACAAGCATTCTATAAGCCACATATTGGCACCAATCCGCGTCTATTAAACACCGAAGACATGAGGCTCAGCATCAGAGTTTGCTTCGTTGCGGAGGTGATAGCTTGTTGTCTGATTGTTTGGTTATTTAGTTGATAGTCAAATAATCAAACAACAAAACAACAAAATAACCAAACAACAAGACCACCAAACAACAAGACAACAAGACCACAAAACAACCAAACAACAAGACCACCAAACCACAAAACAAACTTTTTTCAAAAAAAGATAAGCATAAATTCTTTTTTCTAAAGAAAAATTACTAACTTTGCACCCGCAAAAATTATTTGCTGCATCCGATGACAGCAACCCGCGTCAGTGATTAGTCGTACTGCGTCAGAAGGATGTAATATTATTAACTCATTTAATCACATCAATTTACACAATGTATTTAGATTCAGCTAAGAAGACAGAGATTTTCACACAGTATGGTAAGTCTGCTACAGACACAGGTTCAGTAGAGAGCCAGGTTGCTCTTTTCACATTCCGTATCAAGCACCTTACCGAGCACCTCAAGAAGAACCACAAGGACCACAAGACTGCTCGCAGCCTTACAATGCTCGTTGGTAAGCGTCGTGCGCTCCTCGCATACCTCAAGGATCAGGACATCACACGCTATCGTGCTCTTATCAAGGCTCTCGGTCTTCGTAAGTAATCACAAGGCTTCTATCACGAATCTGGCCTCTCAACTGAGGCTGGAATCAGAGATAGCAACAGCCCGTCTGAAATTATCTTTCAGACGGGCTGTTTTTCTTTTCATGCTTATATGACTCATCCAGCATATTGAGAGGCATGATTTTATGTCACTCTATATGCTGGATGACCACTAAAAAAGTGAAGAGCGAAAAGTCGTACTTACGCTTTTGAGAATGCTTATACAATAATAAGGTGTCCCAATCACTATGCAATCACGCAATACTCGCAATACTTTAATCAGTTTACTTTATAAGCAAAGCAGTCATTGGAGTCGAGAAAGTCCAGAAGTTCCTTGCTTATCTTGAGCGTGAAAGACGAGCTGGTGAGGTTCGTCGGACGCATACATTGCGCACTATTACATTGGAGATGCACGCTTGCGCCCTCCATCTGGTTTCCGTTCAAGTCCTTCTGGTCTGGATCCATCTTGCATTTGTTGAGCTTTTCTATCAGTTCTCCTGCCACAAGAGAATCGAGTTTGTCCACGTCAACGACGATGGTAATCTTGTTGATGCACTTGTCTCGCACATTGGTGAGCTGGTCAATGCTCATCACCTTCATGCTAACATATTTGCTGGTAGGGTACTTTTTCTCGTATTTCAGTTTGATATAGAGCGCACTTCCCTCCATAAACATACCTCTCCATTGCCCCCAATCCTCAAAGAAAGCCAGTTCGCCAGCGCCTGCATAGTCCTCTATGGTGACTATGCCGTACGGTGTACCACGCTTAGAGAAGCCCTCTCTGAGTCCTGTAACGATGCCTCCCACGGTGACTGCATCCAGTTGGCACAGTTCATCCTTGTTGGCATCCTGTCCGAGATCCAGACAATTACGGTTGCACATCGTCTTGAGCACCACGGCATAGTCGTCCAATGGGTGGGCGGAAAGATATATACCTACCAGTTCGCGCTCACGGTTGAGGCGCTCAATGTTGCTCCATGAGTTGGCAGGCTGTGGCTTTGGTTTTGTGATTTCCACGCTTTCAAAGTCTCCAAACAGTGATGTTGAGGCTTCAGCTTTAGCTGCCTGAAACTGATTGCCATAACGGCTGAGCGCATCGATGAAGTTCATGTCGTGTGCACCCTTCTCTACATACTGCTCACGGCTGAAACCAAACTCGTCAAGACCGCCGCTAATAGCGAGGCATTCCAATGCTTTCTTATTCATGGAAGAGGATGGAATGCGCTCCACGAGGTCATATACTGAGGTGAAAGGACCGTCCTTGGCACGCTCTTCGATGATAGCTTGCACGGCAGCGTCGCTCATTCCTTTGATACCAGAAAGTCCGAAGCGGATTTCTCCATGCTTATTGACCGTAAATCCGTCCATCGACTCATTGACATCAGGTCCCAATGTCTTTATTCCCAAGCTCTTGCATTCATCCATGAGCTTGGTGATTTCCTTGATGTCAGAGCGACGGCGCGTCATGATAGCAGCCATAAACTCGGCTGGATAGTTGGCTTTCAGATACGCAGTCTGGTAAGCCACCCACGAATAGCAGGCAGCGTGCGACTTGTTGAAGGCGTAGGAAGCAAACTTTTCCCAGTCTGCCCATATCTTTTCCAGTACCTTTGGGTCGTGTCCATTTTTGACACCGCCTTCGATGAATTTAGGTTTCATCTTATCGACGATATCCTTTTTCTTCTTACCCATCGCCTTACGTAGGGCGTCACTCTCGCCTCGTGTGAAGTTGGCGAGCTGTCTGGAGAGAAGCATCACCTGCTCCTGATATACCGTAATGCCGTAAGTATCCTTGAGATATTTCTCTGTGCAAGGAATATCGTAGGTGATAGGTTCGAGACCATTCTTTCTCTTGATGAAGGAAGGGATGTAATCCATAGGTCCCGGACGATATAGGGCGTTCATGGCAATGAGGTCCTCGAAGACAGTAGGATGGAGTTCGCGCAGATATTTCTGCATACCGGCAGACTCAAACTGGAATGTACCGATTGTGCGACCCTCCTGATAGAGCTTGTATGTCGTAGGGTCGTCGATAGGAATATTATCCAAATCGATGTCGATACCGCGTGTCTGCTTCACGATTTTGCATGCTTCCTTCTGCTCGGAGAGAGTCTTTAGTCCGAGGAAGTCCATCTTGATAAGTCCCGTTGACTCAATGACGTGGCCGTCATATTGCGTCACAGCCGTCTTGATGTTAGGGAAATCAGGATCGTCAGCGGTAGAGACTGGCACGTGCTGGGAGATAGGGTCGCGACAGATAATGAAGCCGCAGGCATGAATACCCGTGCCTCTCACGGTGCCTTCAAGCATCTTTGCATACTTGATAGTGTTGGCTTCACGAGGGTCTGCCGATGCTTCTGCATTGCGTAATTCGGCGCATACAGGATTACCATTGGAGTCTAATTTGAAGTAGTTTGGAAGCTTTGACTTCATTCCGTCAGGCAATCTGTCAGGCATTGCTTTACACCAAGCATTGACAACTGCAAGCGGCACTTTCTCCACACGTCCGACATCCTTCAGCGCATTCTTGGCTGCCATAGTGCCATAGGTGATGATATGTGCGCAGTTGTCGTGGCCATATTTATCCATTACCCACTGAAGCACCTTTCCTCTGCCGTCATCATCAAAGTCGGTATCAATATCCGGGAGTGAGATACGGTCAGGGTTGAGGAAACGTTCGAACAGAAGGTCGTACTTCATAGGGTCCAGTTTGGTAATACCCAAGCAATAAGCCACAACGGAACCTGCCGCAGAACCACGTCCTGGACCTACCCAAACGCCTAACTCTTTACGTGCGGAATTGATGAAATCCTGCACGATAAGGAAGTAACCTGGGAAGCCCATGGTCTTCATAATATGGAGTTCGAAGCGTATTCTCTCATCTACCTCTTTGCTAATGCCGTGATTATGCGCCCAATCAGACAGTTCGTCCGGCTGGAGAGCTTTGTCATAAGGGATTTCTTCATATCCAGTGCCGTAGAGACGTGATGCTCCTTCGTATGCGAGTTTGCCGAGATAGTCGGCTTCAAACTTGATGCGGTAGAGCTTTTCGAAGCCACCGAGCTTCTTGAGTTTCTTCTTTCCGTCTTCTTCTGGCAATTGATTCTTCCAGTATTCGTCAGAAGTAAACTCGTCAAACAGGTCTTGTTCAGAGAATCTTTCCCTCCATTGCTCCTCTGTACCGAATTCTTCCGGAATAGGGAAGAAAGGCATGATAGGGTCGCTCTCGATGTCGTAGGTCTCCACTTTATCGAGAATCTCAATGGTATTGGTGAGAGCTTCAGGTACGTCTTGGAAGATATCGTTCATCTCCTCACGCGTCTTAAACCACTCCTGCTTACTGTAACGCATTCTGGTAGGGTCATCAAGGTCCTTGCCGGTGGAAAGACATAGCAGGTGGTCGTGAGCTTCTGCATTGTCTTCATCCACGAAGTGGGAGTCATTACTGCATATTACCTTGATGTTATACTCCTTTGCCAGTTCCAGAAGTACGCGGTTTGCCTTCTGCTGCAGCGGGAAAGTCTCGCGGTTTGCCATGATGCTTGGATTCTTCACCTCATGACGTTGCAATTCGAGATAATAGTCATCGCCCCATAATCTCTTGTGCCACTCGATGGCTTCACGAGCTCCCTCGATGTCGCCATTGAGAATTTTCTTTGGCACTTCACCGCCAATACAGGCAGAGCAGACTATGAGGTCCTCATGAAACTCCTCCAAATCCTTGCGGTCGGTACGTGGACGGCCGTAGTAACCATCCACCCAGGCACGTGAAACCAGCTTGATAAGGTTCTGATAGCCATGAAAATTCTTGGCGAGAACGATGAGGTGATAGCCTCCGAGGTCACCGTTGGCACGCACCATGTCTTCCTTATTGTGGTGGGCAACATACATTTCACATCCGAATATCGGCTTGAAAGGCTCCAATCCTTCAGCCTTTCTCTTCTTGTTGACACCGTTAGTGTAGTCGAAAAATTCCTTGATGCCAAACATATTGCCGTGGTCAGTGATGGCCATACCTTTCATTCCGTTGGCAACGGCTTTGTCAACGAGTTTTCCTACTGGCGACATGCCGTCGAGGATGGAGTAGTATGTGTGTACGTGGAGATGTATGAAGTCTTGCATTTCTCTTGTTTTGTCCGCTTGTCGGTTAAGTGATGGTTTACGTAATCCTTTCTGTCACTATCCATCTGTCTATGTGGATGGTGGCTCGGATATATGGAAAGGAGATAAGAGTTCCAGTGTTTAGTTGGATATTTTCCCTTGCAAAGTTATTTCTTTTTCGTCAAACTACCAAATTATAATAAAGAAAAAAGTGGCGAATCTCACGATCAGCCACTTTCAAATAAATCTCAGAATCTTATTATTTAACAAACGGTATTTATACGAAAAATTATTTCTTATGTGTCATAATGTCGAGTACCATCTTGTCGGTCTCGTTCATGCCTTCCGCTCCGATACGTGTCATGTTGTGGATAGTGCGGTCCACATCGTCCTCAACGAGACCTTCTACGCTGGTGACGTGCTTGTTTTGAATGGCGAGCATAGCCGAGAGAACGGCAGTAGAGACACCACTTGTCACCTTGAGTGCGCAAGATGGCTTTGCTCCGTCGCATACCATGCCGGCAAGATTGGCAATCATATTCTTTACAGAGTAAGATACCTGCTCGTAAGTGCCACCCATAAGGTATGTGATACCACAGCTACTACCTGTAGAAGCAACGACGCAACCACATAATGCGCTAAGGCGTCCGAGGCTCTGCTTGATGTAGATGGCGGTGAGATGGCTGAGAGTAAGTGCTCTTGTTATCTCATCCTCTGTGTTATGGTTCTCTTCTCCGAATACCACTACTGGCATGGTAGCGGCGATACCCTGGTTTCCAGAGCCGGAATTGCTCATTACAGGAATCATTGCACCAGCCATTCGTGCGTCGCAAGCACTGCTGGTAGCAGAGAGAATATGTGAGAACATGGAGTCGCCCATGATACCACGACCGAGAGGGCGGGAGAGAGTCTTGCCCAATTCATGACCATAGTTGCCTTCGAGAGACTTCTTTGAAGCGTTCTCATTGAGGCGACGAGCTTCATTGATAAACTCTATCTCCTCGATAGGAGCGGTGTCTGCAAACTCATATACCATGCGGAGAGACAGTTCGATGTCCTTGTTCTCCACCTGAGTGCCGTTCTTCTGCTTTGAACTGAGAAGCACTTCGCCATTATGGGTGATAGAGATGAAGTGTGTATGTCCGCCTGCGATGATGGCAGAAGCGGTGTTATCACCAGCCTTTACGGTCACTTCGATGTAGAGTTTCTCTGTGATATTCTCCTTGAGAGAGATGTTGATGCGGTTTTCAGCGATGTAAGCCTTACCTTTTTCTACATGCTCTGGAGTGGAGTCCTTGAGTACTTCGAGTTGGTATTCACTCTTTCCGACGATGGCTCCAAGCGCTATTGCTATAGGAAGACCTGACATACCTGTTCCAGGAATGCCTACGCCCATTGCGTTTTTCAGCATGTTTCCACTGAGAAGCACGTCGATGCTCTCAGGCATTGTGCCAAGAGTCTCTGTAGCTTTTGCTACGCATAATGCAACAGCGATAGGCTCTGTACAACCTATTGCAGGTACCACCTCACGCTTGATGAGGGCTACGATCTGGTCTCTTGTTTCTTTGTTCAGCATGATTAGTAAGGTAATAATGAAAAGTGGAAAAATTCATTAGGCAGGAATGCCTTGCTCGCCAAGCATTGTACTCATGAGTAGAAGCCTGCAGGATGAACTCATTTTCCACTTTTCAATCTTCTTTTTATTTATTATTGCTGTTGTTATGAAAAAATATTACTTCTTGAAGTTCTTCAATCCAGTCTTGAGGAAGTCGATATACTTGTCGATGTCCTCGTCATAAGAAGCACTGTGATTGAGTGGATGACCCTTATGGTCGAGTAGGACGTAGAATGGCTGAGCCTGTGCTCCGAACTTAGTGCTCTGGAGATAGCTCCACTTGTCGCCTACTGTGCGCAGTTTGCGTGTCTGACCGTTCTGAGTAACCTCGATTGGCTCTGGCAGAGGAGTCTTGTCATCCACGAAGAGCTGAATGAGAACGTAGTCATTATTGATGAGATCTTTCACGCGATCGTCGGTCCAAACGGCAGCTTCCATCTTACGGCAGTTTACGCAACCAAAGCCAGTAAAGTCGATCATGACAGGCTTTCCAGCAGCTATTGCAGCCTGCATACCCTGTTCGAAGTCCTTATATTGTGGTTCGATATTCTCGCTCTTAGCAAGGTTGAAGTCCTGTGTCATCATAGGAGGAGCGAAGGCAGATACAGCCTTACATGGAGCACCCCAGAGACCTGGAATCATATAGACAGAGAATGCGAAGCAGATGAGTGCTATGAAGAACTGCGGTACGCTGGTCTTGTGGTGAAGCACCTTTTCTCCCATCTCGTCCCATTCCTCTTCGTCGTGAGGGAAGCGAATCCATCCGATGTGATAAGCACCGAGCAGAGCGAAGATGATAATCCATAGAGCGAGGAATACCTCACGGTCGAGGATGCGCCATCCGTAAGCGAGGTCAGCCACGCTGAGGAACTTGAGGGCGAATGCGAGCTCAAGGAAACCGAGTGTCACCTTGATGACATTCATCCAGTTGCCTGATTTAGGAGCAGACTTGAGCCATGTAGGGAAAAGGGCGAAGAGAGTGAATGGCAAAGCCAATGCTACTGCGAAGCCGAGCATACCTACTGTAGGACCAACCACTGAGCCAGATGTAGCCATTTCCACGAGCAGGAAGCCGATGATAGGACCTGTGCAAGAGAAGCTTACGAGCACCAATGTGAATGCCATGAGGAAGATAGACAGCAGACCGCTGGTCTTTCCTGCCTTAGAGTCAACGGCGTTGCTCCAAGATGATGGCAATGTAATCTCAAATCCTCCGAGGAATGAAGCTGCAAAGACGAGCAACATAAGGCAGAAGAATATATTGAATACTGCATTGGTGGACAGTGAATTGAGAGCGTTAGCACCGAAAAGGAGCGTTACAGCGAGACCGAGAACGACGTAAATCACTACGATGCTCGCGCCGTAAGTCATTGCTTCGCCCACAGCCTTTGACTTGTCGTCCTTGTTGCGCTTGAGGAAGAAGCTGACAGTCATAGGGATGATAGGCCATACGCAAGGAGTGAAGAGGGCAATGAAGCCACCGAGTATGCCGAGCAGGAAGATGGAGAAGATGCCACGTCCCTCAGCAGCGTTGCTCTCGCCGAATGACTTCAGCTCATCGATTACAGGAGTCCATAAGCCGTCCTTGTCCATAGGAGTCTCGGCAACAGCCATTGTATCAGTCGCTACTGTGTCGGCATCAACTGCTGTTTCCTCTGTTCCTGGAGTCTCTTCAGCAGCCTTTTCGTCCTTTTTATCTTCATTTTTATCCTCAGCGACTGGCTTGTCGATACCCTTGCCAGAGTATTTTACATCGACAGAAGTAGGAGGAAGACAGCTCTGGTCATTACATGCTCCATACTCCAGATAGCCTTCAATCTTGTAAGTCTTGCCGGTAATCTTGAGTTTCTGAGTGAAAGTAACGGAGTGCTCGTAGAAACTTACGTTTGCTCCGAACATATCTTCATACTTTGTGATAGGAGCCTTGTTGGCCTTAAGTCCACCTTCGAGCTTGCAACCCTCAATCTTGTCGATATTGAAAGATGCAGGGATAGGACCGTTTTTCTCGGTAGGTGAATATACGTGCCAACCGCTTGCGATTGTACCGGCAAACGAGATTGTAATCTCGTCAGGCGCAGTATGGGTCATACTTGGCTTGAATGTAATCTGTGCATTCAATGCCACAGCCAAGAATAAGGCAAGAGTGCCGAGGATGATTTTTTTCATATTATATTATAATGTATAAATATGTGTTTGCAATCCCTGTTTAGATTTACGTTTATATATATAACGATTAAAAGGCAAAAAGGATAACCTTACCAATATTTATTTAATATATATTAACATAATGGTACGATACTATCATTCGGTTAGTTAAATATGTATAATTATTATCTTTCGAGAAATACAAAAAATAGGTTCATACGTTTATTAAGTAGAAACGGTTTTATCGCGTACTTTCAGAAACTACAAGAGTAATAGTAATTTATTATATAACAACAAAACAAGCAATGAAAAAATTATTTCTTTCAATCGCGGCAGTTGCAGCATTCATGTCCTGTGATGCCCAGCATTCTTTGACCCTTAATCTTGATGATATCAAGGGCGATACAGTCATTCTCTCTCTTATCTCAAGAGATTTCCGCAGCTTGGAAAAGCAGGAAACTCTGGTTCGCCAGAATGGTGTCTTCACCTATGACTTCACTGGCGACAAGGCGCGTTTGTGTCAGGTGGCAGTAGGCAAGGGACAGCGTGCTCAGCGCTTCAATGTCACTCTCGTTCCTGGAGAGCAAGGCACTCTCACCGGAAGCTTGAAGAAAGCTACATGGAGCGGCACCGCTTTCTATTCAGATTTGGCTAAGCTCGATGAGAAGACTTCACCGCTGGAGAAGCAGATGAATGAGCTCACTGAGGACTTCTATACAAAGATAAACGCTGGTGCTAACAAGGATTCCCTTCAGAAAGCCATCATGCCTAAGTATGGTGCTCTGCAAGCTCAGATGCAGGAACCTCAAATGAACTTTATCAAGGAGAACCCAAAGAGCGGTGTCAGCGCTTCTCTCCTTATGGGTGTAGAGGATCTTGAGACTGCTTATGGCTATCTCGATGAGTCAGTAAAGACTGGCGTGTTCTCCCTTTTCACTGATGCTGTCAAGAATGAAATAGAAAAGCAGCAGGCTCAGAAGAAGGCTATGGAGAAGCTCGCTCCTGGTAATCCTGCTCCTGACTTCACCCTCAATGACATCAATGGCAAGCCTCTCGCATTGTCAAGCCTCCGTGGTAAATACGTAATCATCGACTTCTGGGGTTCATGGTGCGGATGGTGCATAAAGGGAATGCCTGAGATGAAGAAGTACTATGAGAAGTATAAGGGCAAGCTCGAGATTCTCGGTGTGGACTGCAATGATACTGAAGAGAAGTGGAAGGCTGCCGTAGAGAAGCATCAGTTGCCTTGGAAGCACGTGTATAATCCAAGATCCAACAGAGAGGTGCTGACCAAGTATGCAGTCAGTGGCTTCCCTACAAAGGTGCTTGTTGACCCTAAGGGCAACATCGTGAAGCTCCTTGCTGGTGAGGATCCTGCATTCTATCAGCTCCTGGATGAGGTGCTTGCAAAGTAAAGAAAACAAACTAATCACCTAAAGGGTGGGAAATGACAGATACCCGAACGTCTTTCTGATGCGTTGACTCAGAAAGAAGGAAGCGTAAGAGTATCTTTCATTTCCCACCTTTTTTTTGTATCCTTATCCCTTGTAGGCACCTCATGATGCACAGTCTATGAAATACAAGTAGGTGATCAAAATTATTTTGATAATGAATAGATGATAATATTTGTTTTTCATTATTATAATATCTATACTCTCTTGTGCGCATCTACGTCCTGTCTCATCAGTCATGATGCCCGCATCATTCCTTCTTCTACAGAACGTAGCTGCATCACAATAGAGCATAGCTATTATAAAAATAATTCTGATCACCTACTTACCTATCTGAAATTTTGAATATATCAATACGAAAATGTGATAATATGATTTTGTTAGTTAAAATAGCATAATTTTCTTACTTGTTTCGACACCAAAAAAAGTTTATGTCGTATTTATTTTTGTAAAGCGGTTTCTCATACATTATTATATATAAAGATAAAGAATTAAATATCCAAATAACCCCAAAAACTAAACAATGAAAAAATTATTCCTTTCTCTCGCAGCCATAGCATCTTGCTTGACTTGCGCAGCCCAACACACTTTGACTGTTGACATGGAAGACATTGAGGGAGATACTCTCACCATTTCTCTTGTTGCCAAGGACTTTAAGTCATTCGAAGAGCCTATTAAGCTGGTTCGCCATTATGGCGTTTTTACATACGACCTCAAGGATACCAAGGCTCGTTCTTGCCAGATGATAATCGGTAAAGGTGAGGCAGCTGAGCGCTTCATCGTATATCTTGTGCCAGGAGAGCATGGCACTATCAAGGGCAACGTGAGAAATGCTAAATGGTCAGGTTCGGCTTTCTATGAAGAGCGTGCAGTTCTTGACGAGTTGACTGCAGTAGTAGAAAAGAAGATGTATGCTGTTGTTGAGGATTTCTGGGCAAGAGTACATGCTGGCGCAAACAAGGATTCTCTTCAGAAAGTAATCTCTCCTAAGTATGGTGAACTCTCTGCAGAACTTCAGAAGGTAAGACTCGATTACGTCAAAGCTCATCCAAATAGCAATGTCAGTGCTTCCCTCCTTATGGAAATCGATGACAATGAGGCTGCTTACAAGGCTCTTGGCGACGAAGCTAAGAAGGGTCTCTTCTCTTATTTTGCTGATGCTGTAAAGCGCGAACTTGATGAGATTCAGGCTCAGAGAGATGCTGAAGCAAGACTTGCTCCTGGCAATCCTGCTCCTGACATCAATCTCAATGACATCAAGGGTAAGCCTTTCTCTCTCAAGAAACTTCGTGGTAAGTACGTGATTATCGACTTCTGGGGCTCATGGTGCGGATGGTGCATCAAGGGATTGCCTGAGATGAAGAAGTACTATGAGAAGTATAAGGGCAAGCTCGAGATTCTTGGTGTGGACTGCAATGACACTGAAGAAAAGTGGAAGGCAGCCGTAGAGAAGCATCAGTTGCCTTGGAAGCACGTACGTATCCCTGAAGGCGACGAGAGTGTTTATGCTAAGTATGCTATCCAGGGCTTCCCTACAAAGGTACTTGTTGACCCTAAGGGTAACATTGTAAAGATACTTATGGGTGAGAATCCTGCATTCTATGAGCTTCTCGACCAAACTTTGTGCAAGAAATAATTATCTTTCCATAAGATGAAATGGCAAGTCGGGGCATGTAATATCTCGAAATTGCCAAAATGATAAAGTGGGAAATGACAGATACCCGCTCGCCTTTCTGATGCGTTGTCTCAGAAAGAAGGAAGCGGAAGAGTATCTTTCATTTCCCACTTTTTTTTGTGTCCTTATCGTAGAATGGATGATGCTATTGTCCTATTGGGACTTTATGTGATAATGAAAAGAATTGGTTTTGTAACATCTTGATAATGAATAGATTGTAAAAGCATAGTTATTAGCCTGTAATAACTATGCTTTTGCAGTGTAATAACTAAGCTATTACAGTGTAATAACTATGCTTTTGCATCGTGAAAGCTTAGCTATTGCGCTGCAAATGCTAAGCATTCTCATTTTGTCCTATTCCCTCCCATCTCTTCTTTTCTCCATTTTTTCTTTCTCTTCTCTCCATTTTTCCTATTTCTCTTCAACGTTTTTCCTCTCTCATAGTCCCTTTTCTCTCCCGTCACCGCTTTCTTTTCTCTGCGTCTTTTCTCTGCTCGTCATGTGTCAGAACCATCCTTGGTTCTGCACCGCCCATCAATAATCAGAATCGGTCTCTCTGTCTCACCGCCTCAAAGAGCAGCACTGCAGCGCTGACCGACACATTGAGCGAATCGAGAATGCCGAGCATAGGGATGCGGATGTGGGCATCTGCCGCCTTGCGCCAGATGTCGGTGAGGCCTGTAGCCTCTGTTCCCATCACTATAGCGGTGCCACATCTCATGTCAGTGTCATAGTAAAGGCTGGAGTCCTGCAGCTGTGCCGTCAGTATTCTAATGCCCTTTGCCTTGAGGAAATCGATACATTCCTCTGACGTACACGCCACGCAAGGTACGCTGAATATGCCTCCCGTACTGCTACGGATGAGGTTAGGATTGTATAAGTCTGTGCGTGGGTCGCATACTATCACTGCATCCGCTCCCGAAGCATCGGCTGTTCGCAGTATGGCACCAAGGTTTCCTGGTTTTTCTACTCCCTCAAGCACTACGAGCAATGGGGCGTGTCCATTCTTCATTCCGCTCTCATCGATGCCTAAATCCGTCAGTTTCATGTCCTTTGTGCGCACCTCAGCTACGACGCCTTCCGTGCTTTCGCGATATGCTATCTTGGAATAGACCTCTTTGGAGATTTCAAAAATCCTAACTTTCCCTTCCCTTTGAAGCCTCTCCAGCAGGTGCTCTGTGGTGTCGTTGAGCTCTGGTTGTGCAGATTTTGCTATGTTTCTGCAGAAAAATATGCTGTCTATTTCATAGCCCTTCATAGCGCATCTCTCCACTTCTCGTTGACCTTCCACAACGAAAAGTCCGGCTTTTCGTCGTTCAGAAGACTTCTGCTGCAGCTGAAGCAGTTTCTTTATCTTCGGGTTTTGAGTACTTGTTATCTGTTCGTAAGTCATTTTTTCTAATTGATGTTTTTTATTGATGCAATAGTAATCCTCCATAAAGGAAGGATATTAGGATGGCGCTTTATTATTTTAACTGAGGTTTCGCAAGTAGCTAACATGCTACTAATCAGTAATAAAATATCAATAAATAAAAATAAACAAATATATTTTTTCTATTTTTTTCTCTATTTTTCTCTATTGATATTTTACACTTCCCCACGGCAGTGGGGACTGAGGGGCGATTTATTGCTTGCGAAAGTTGAGTTTTAACTTATCTGCGCCCAATCCACGGAGTCCGATCGCAGTTCGTTAAGGCGTCGCCATAGCAATGCGTGTCGTTGGCTGTTGCATTCCGGATCTTCGTCTATTATCTTCTGAGCTTCATCGCGTGCCAGTTGTACCAGTTGACCATCGCGAGCAATATCCGCAATTTTCAGGTCGAAGGCAAGTCCGCTTTGCTGAGTTCCTTCCAGGTCGCCGGGACCACGGAGTTTGAGGTCTGCTTCTGCAATGCGGAATCCGTCATTCGTCTCAGTCATGATTTCGAGTCTCTTGCGTGTCTCGGCAGATAGTTCGTGTCCGCTTACAAGGATACAGTAGCTCTGATCTGCGCCTCGTCCCACTCTGCCACGTAGCTGATGAAGCTGTGACAATCCGAAGCGTTGTGCCTCCATGATGACCATTACGGATGCGTTTGGCACGTTGACACCTACCTCAATGACGGTCGTTGCCACGAGAATCTGCGTTTCTCCAGATGCAAACCGCAGCATTTCCGCTTCCTTTTCGGCAGGCTTCATTCGTCCGTGTACCTTACTCATTTTATAGTCCGGGAATATGTTTTGCAGTTGCTCAAAGCCGTCTTCCAGGTTTTTCAAATCCATCTTCTCGCTCTCGCTGATGAGCGGATATACGATATAGACCTGCCTTCCCAATGTTATCTGCTGACGAATGCCATTGTATAGCGTCGTCATCTGATTGTCATATTTATGCAATGTCTGGATAGGCTTTCTGCCAGGTGGCAGTTCGTCGATGACGCTGATGTCGAGGTCGCCATAGATAGTCATGGCGAGGGTGCGCGGAATCGGCGTTGCCGTCATCACGAGGATGTGCGGTGGGTTCTGGTTCTTTGCCCATAGTTTAGCTCTTTGTGCCACGCCGAATCGGTGTTGCTCATCTACTACGGCGAGACCGAGGTTATGAAATTGCACAGTATCTTCGATAACGGCATGTGTTCCCACGAGTATGTGCACATCGCCAGTGACCACTCCTTCGAGGATTTCCTTGCGCTTTTTGCCTTTTACTATGCCGGTGAGCAGTTCTACGCGTACATTCAGTCCTTTCAGAAAGTCTTTTATTGTGGCAAGATGTTGCTCTGCAAGTATCTCGGTGGGTGCCATCATGCAGGCTTGGAAACCGTTGTCCACGGCTATTAGCATAGCCATCAGCGCCACAAGAGTCTTTCCTGACCCTACATCACCTTGCACAAGACGATTCATTTGCCTTCCGGTGTTCATGTCAGCTTGTATCTCGTGCATCACTCTCTTTTGCGCTCCAGTCAGTTCAAACTTCAGGTTCTGCTTGAAGAAACTGTTGAAGTGCTCGCCAATCCTTGGCAAAAGGTAGCCACGATACTTGCGTCGGTGGTTTGCAGTGTAGCGCAGAATGTTGAGCTGAACATAGAATAGTTCCTCAAATTTCAGCCTTTCCCTGGCTTTCTGCATCTCCATCTGTGTGTGTGGATAATGCACTCCGCGTATGGCGGCGTCGCGCGAAACGAGGTGGAGTGGGGCAGTGATGTAGTCAGGCAGCGTCTCCCGTTGTGGGGGAAGCTTGGAGAGTAATGCCTTTACTATCTTTTCCAGTGAGCGTGAGGACAGTCCGGAGTTTTTCATTCTCTCGGTTGTGACGTAGAAAGGCTGCATACCCATCTCCGACAGTTGCAGATTCTCAGCTAAATCCAGTTCGGGATGACTTATCTGAAAGCGTCCTCCAAAGATGGTAGGCTTGCCGAAGACGATATATTCCACCCCCGTCTTGTAGTTTTTTGACACATATTGCGTACCAGAAAACCATACGAGATCCACCACTCCCGTTCCGTCTCCGAAATGGGCTACGAGGCGTTTCTTCTTCACACCCATCTGGAATGATTCAAAAGAGAGTATTCTTCCCTTTATCTGCACGAATGGCATATCTGGTGAAAGGCTGCTTATGGTATATATATGACTTCTATCCACATATTTATATGGATAGTATTCGAGCAGGTCGCCGTAGGTCTCGATGCCTATTTCACGCTTTAGGATATCCTTCTTTTGCGGTCCTACTCCTGTTATATACTTTATGTCAGTCTTCAGTATATCGCTCATCGCAGTATGCTTTCTGCTATCTTTATGTCAAAAGGCGTGGTTATCTTGATGTTTTCACGGTTTCCTTCCACCATAGTAACTTCCCTTCCGATACTCTCCACGACGGATGCGTCGTCGGTGAAACTGTCTTTATACTCTTGCCTATAGGCTTCTTTAAGCGTTTGTATATCAAAGACTTGTGGAGTCTGTACCAGTCTATAGTCGGAACGGAGCACATTTCTCTTTTCTTCCACGTGGCGGAGAGTCTCCACTACTGGTGTTACCGGAATGACGGCTTTGGCTGTTTGGGCAACTTCATAGCATCTGCTGATGACTTTCACCGACAGGAATGGGCGCACTCCATCATGCACTCCCACGGTGCCTTCAGCATTGTCGGGTATGAGGGAGAGTCCATTTCTCACGCTGTGAAAGCGCGTTTCGCCACCGTCGGCTATCTCGTATTTCTCATGAAAATGGTATTCATCGCAGAGATTTGCCCAGTATTCCTGTTGCGCTTTGGGCAGAACGAGGATTACGTGGATATCCTTGGAATACTCACGAAAACGCTCTATGGTGCGCATCAGCACCGGTTTGCCGCATATTGGCAGGAACTGCTTGGGTATGTCGCTACCCATTCTCAGTCCCTTGCCTCCTGCCACTATGATGATATATTCCATTATCTTATCCCTTTGTCTCCATGAGATAATTATACACCATGCCTTCTCTTAATGCTTCTGCAGCATCTTTTGCACCGAGCATCTCAAGAATAGCATAGGAATAAGGCAGAGTAGCTGCTGGTCCCTTGCCGGTAATGATGTTTCCGTCGATGGTGAAAAGGTCGGCTGTGTAGTCGGCGCCGTCGAGCTTCACTTCAAAACCCGGGTAACAAGTAGCACGCTTTCCCTGCAGAAGACCGAGGTCGCCCAATACTTGCGGAGCGGCACAGATGGCACCAATCTTCTTGCCTGCGGCATTCTGGGCAAGCAATGCCTTGCGTACACCTTCGTGATGGAGAAGATAATCTGCTCCTGGCAGACCGCCTGGAAGTAGCAACATATCGGCATCTGATAAGTCGGCAGCCTCAATCGTGGTGTCGCATTTGATTGTAACACCGTGAGATAGTTCTGCAAATTCATTACCGGTGATGCTTACTGTTACAGTTTCTATGCCTGCGCGACGCAGCACGTCGATGGTGGTCAATGACTCTATTTCCTCTGAGCCATTTGCTATGAATTGATATACTTTTGCCATTATATTGTTATTTTTTAAGGTGTGAAATGTTTGTTTGTCAATATAAATTGTTATTTTTGCAGTTGCAAATATACTAAATGTTTGTGACAATACAAATTTTTTGATAAGATAAAGGAACAAAAATATTGAATATATGCCAGACAAGTCTCTCAGATTTGCTTTTTTCGGCAATGAATATCAGGCGAAAAAAAGTGCTACTATGCAGAAAATGGTGGTGCTGCTACGCCAGCGTGGGGCGCAGATTTGTATAGATCGCCCTTACTATGTCTTTCTCACTAAGGTGTTACATCTCGATATTGATGTGACTGATGTCTTTGATGGTGATGATTTTACAGCCGATTTCGCTGTCTCTATGGGAGGCGACGGCACTCTCTTGCGCACTGCTTCACGCATTGGAGCAAAGAATATCCCCATTATTGGCGTCAATGTAGGTAGGCTTGGCTTTCTTGCTGATGTCAATCCTGCCGAACTGGAGTTTGCTGTTTCTGCCATTTATGCTGGCGATTACAAGGTGGATGCGCATTCGGTGTTGCGTATTGATGTGGATGGTAAGGAACTGAATACGGTTCCTTTTGCCATAAATGATGTGGCATTGCTAAAGCGCGACACGGCATCTATGATTTCTGTTCGTGCCAGTGTGGATGGAGAATACCTCATGACCTATCAGGCTGACGGACTTATTGTAACCACTCCAATGGGTTCTACTGCGTATTCTCTAAGTAATGGCGGTCCTATTATTGCGCCTGGAGCCGGCATCCTTTGCCTCACACCGGTTGCACCGCATAGCCTTAATGTGCGTCCTATCGTCGTCACTGACGATTCGGTCATCACTCTTAATGTGGAAAGTCGTAGTCATACATTCCTTGTCGCTGTCGATGGACGCTCGGTAAGTCTTCCAGAAGGCACTCTCATCACTATCAGTAAAGCGAAGCATTCTGTGAAAGTGGTGCGTTACAGCGGTCGTTCCTATTTCTCCACACTGAGGGAAAAGATGATGTGGGGCTTAGATCAGCGATAAGTATAGTTCCCCCATCCCGCTGCCTTATAATGCAGTATGTCAGGAATCCGTCCCCGCGTCAGCGTGATTTTTCACTCTTCACTTTTCACACATCATAAAAAAATAAGGAGTCGCCCCTGTGTCAGCCGCGTTACCGGCTGACATGAGTTAGTTACCGCAAGGCATCAGCCTATTAAGCATTAATAATTGTGCATTATGAATTAATAATTATGCATTATGAATTATGAATTCTGAATTAAAAAACTACCCCTCCAGCCAGATATTGAAATGGCTTTGGAATTCATGGAAAGGCAATCGCTTTCAAGCATTTCTCAATGCTGTAATAGGATTACTGCAAGTAGCAGTGAGCCTTTCGATGGTGTGGGCAATAAAGCGAGCCATAGACATAGCCTCCCATACCAAGGAAGGCGATGTGGTGACTGCCGTCATAGTGATGGGAGCGCTGATATTGTGTGAGTTTTTCCTCAGTATGGCTGCAGTATGGGTGCGTAGTATTCTCGGTGTAAAGGCACAAAACCGTATGCAAAGGCAGATGCTCGCACGTATCTTGCGCTCTGAATGGAATGGCAAGGAAAACCTGCATAGTGGTGATGTCGTCAATAGACTTGAGTCGGATGTCAGTCAAGTGGTAAGCTTTCTTACAGAAATACTGCCGAGTGCGCTCTCTGTCCTTACGATGTTTCTTGGCGCCTTCGCATATCTATATCTCATGGATCATTATCTCGCCCTCGCTATTGTGGCGATGATACCGGTCTTCGCTGTTCTTAGCAAGTTTTATATCCGTAAGATGAGACAACTGTCACGTGAGGTAAGGGCATCTGACAGTAAGGTGCAGAGCATTATCCAGGAGACTGTGCAGAATCGTGTCCTTGTCAAAACACTCGAAGGCGAGGATTTGATGGTAGATAAACTTGATGGTCAGCATTCTGAATTGCAGAGCAAAGTGGTGCGACGCACCAAGTTTTCTTTGTTCTCCAATTTTATTCTCAATTTCGGCTTTGCCCTCGGTTATCTCCTTACCTTTGGCTGGAGCGCATTGAGAATGTCTGCCGGTACGCTTTCTTTTGGTGGAATGACTGCTTTCCTCCAACTCGTAAGCAAAATCCAAAACCCTGCTCGTAATCTCATGAAACTCGCTCCTGCCTTTGTTTCTGTCTTTACTGCAGCGGAGAGATTGATGCTTCTGGAGGAAACACCGGTCGAAAAGCAAGGCAAAAGCCATGAGATGATGGCGCCATGTGGCATTATGCTCGATAATGTCACTTATGCTTACAGCGACAATAAGCAAAATCCCGTAATCAGAAACCTCTCCTTTGATTTCCGACCAGGTGAATGTACTGCTGTTCTTGGAGAGACGGGAGCAGGTAAAACCACCATTATCCGACTCATTCAGGCGCTTCTTCGTCCCGACTCTGGTAATGTATATATATATAATAAGGTGGAAAAAGTGCCGGTTTCGCCTCTCACTCGCTGTAATATAGTTTATGTCCCACAAGGAAACTCACTTCTCAGTGGTACTATTCGTGACAATCTCCTCATGGCAAATGAGAATGCTACCGAAGAAGAAATGCGCGAAGCACTGACTCTCTCATGTGCCGAATTTGTGTTTTCTCTTCCCGAAGGCCTCGATACGCTATGTTCTGAGCAGGGTGGGGGATTGAGTGAAGGACAATCACAGCGTATTTGCATTGCGAGAGCTTTGCTCCGAAACCGCAGCATCCTTCTCTTCGATGAGGCTACAAGTGCCCTCGATCCCCAGACAGAGCAGACTTTACTCCATAATATCTTAGCTAAAAGTCTGCACACCGTAATATTTATCACGCATCGCCCTGCAGTAGTAGATTATTGCTCCGCAGTTCTAAAGATCGAAAAAATATAACCAGCTCCGTCCGTACCGTCTCTCCACCATCTCGTCCATATTCCGTCAGCGCGTTTTTCCCCTTTTCCCTCTTTACTAAAATAAGAAAATGTAACTCCCATTCTTCATTCTTCATTCTACATTCTTCATTTAAGAAGAGCCACTG
>SAMEA104315420__coassemble_334_pt1 | contig 34725 bp, 22 predicted proteins | sample SAMEA104315420__metabat2_high_PE_027 | metagenome-assembled genome bin SAMEA104315420 (sample SAMEA104315420) | gut metagenome | biome: Monkey gut; feature: monkey-associated habitat; material: faeces | place: China | collected 2013
TTCACTTTTCACTATTCACTATTCACTAAAAGAAGAAAAGGTAACTCCTATTCTTCATTCTTCATTCTACATTCTTCATTTAAAAAGAGTCACTTCCTCCCAAAGTCAGCAGGTATCTCCCCCCAAGACTCGGTAGGCCATTTGATGACAGGATTGCAATAGCTATTCTCTCGCAGCCATTTCTCGGCACGCTCTATCAGACGGTAGAGCTCAGCAGTCTTCTCATTGCGCACCAATGTCGTCTTGCAATGACGCTGTCTCACCCACAACTGAGCATTCACGGAGTCGCTATAGATAGGCATCTGAGTGAGCCCTTTCTGCTTCAGTAGCGCAAGACCATGCACCAAAGCAAGGAACTCACCAATATTGTTAGTGCCATACATCGGACCGAAATGGAATATCTCCCTGCCATTACCAAGATATACACCCCTGTACTCCATCATGCCAGGGTTTCCTGAGCAAGCAGCATCCACGGCAATACTGTCCATTATCACCCCTTTACAGCGAGCCCAGCGCAGTGACTGCGGCGCTTTTGCCTCCTCACAAGGCGCAGAAGAAGGCGCAGAGGTGACCTTCTTAGTAGTCTGTCCAGTGCCAGAAGAAGCCTGCCCAGCGCCAGAGGCAACCTTATCGCCATCCGATGTAGCCCGTTCCTTCTCCATTTCGTAATAAGCATCCGCGCCCATCTCATAGGCATCCTCCGCTTCCTCCATGGATTTGAATGACTTATATCGGGCATTGGAATAGCCTTCCACAGCCTCCTGGCACGCTTCCCAAGAAGAAAAGACGCCACAGGAAGCCCCGTCCCACACTACGTAATATTTCTCTTTTTTTGCCATTTCTTTTTCTTTTCCAAAAGTCCGGCTGTATTGCCAAACCGCTATTTTACTATGCAAAGGTAGAAGAAAATAGTAAAATAACAAACTTTTTCATTTCTTTTGTCCATACTTCCCTCTTTTTTTGTATCTTTGCAACGGATAGACCAAATCCAAAGATGATACCATAACATCTCCATATCTACTAATAAAAACAGCAATAATGACATACGCAATAATATTAGCAGGAGGAAAGGGCAGAAGACTGTGGCCCGTCAGCAGGCAGAATATGCCTAAACAGTTTATCGACTTCTTCGGCTTAGGTCGCACCTTACTCCAGCAGACTTTCGACAGGATGGCGAAAATAGTGCCGGAAGACAATATCTTCGTCGTCACAAGGGAGGATTTTCAGGACATTGCAAGACAGCAACTGCCTGACCTTCCGCCATCAAACCTCATCCTTGAAACCATCAACCGCAACACTGCTCCTGCCACTCTGCTCGCTCTGCGAAGCATTTATGCCAAGGAAACGCAAGGCAATGAGGGCATGAATGCGCAGACATCAGCCCCTGGATGCGCAGACAATGAGCGCACGAGCGTGATTATCATACCGGCAGATCAGGTCATACTGCGTGAAGACAACTTCAAGTGTGCGGTGCAGCGAGGCGCTTCTTACGTGAGAGAGCACAACAGCGTGCTGACCATCGGCGTCACGCCATCGCGTCCGGAGCCAGGCTACGGATACATACAGAAAGGTGATGGCGAGAATGATTTCTATCATGTGAAGTCATTTACGGAGAAACCCGACCGTGAGTTTGCCCGTATGTTTATCGATAGTGGAGAATGGCTGTGGAACACCAGCATCTATATGGCTTGCTTCCACAAACTGAAAGACCATCTGGAGCGCATCCTCAATGCCGAGGGCAATCATGATTTCTCCAGCCTTCTCAATCTCTCGCTCGACATGGCGATACTGGAAAAGATGGAGCACAAGGCGGTGATGCAGTGTGATTTCGGATGGGCAGACATCGGTACATGGCATGGCATCTACGAAGCCTTATCGACAGATGAGACTGACAACGTGGTGGTCAACACCCGTTCACGCATTCTGGCTGACGATTCCATGCACAATGTCGTGGCTCTTCCTGACGGTAAATTCGCCGTTCTCTCCGGTCTCAACGGATATATCGTAGCAGAAAAAGATGATGTCCTCCTCGTCTGCAAGAAGGAAGACTCCTCTGCCTGCGTCAGAAAGCTCCTCTCTCGCATAGAGAATGAGGACGGACTGGAAGGCTACATCTGATGTCCTGAGGCAAAAGGAAATATCAATAGGGAAAATGAATTATGCATTATGCATTATGAATTAAAAGACTTAATCATCATTTTAATAAAATGGAAAAGACAAAACAAGAACTTCCTGAAAACGCATTCCGCGAACTAAAACCAGGAGAAACCTACGAACCAGTAATGCCATCCAAGGCTAATCCACGCGAAGTGACGGCATGGTCACTGTGCCTCGGACTTCTCATGGCTGTCATCTTCAGCGCTGCAACAGCGTATCTCGGCCTTAAAGTAGGTCAGGTATTCGAGGCTGCCATCCCTATCACTATCATCGCTGTGGGACTTGCCGGCGCCACAAAGCGCAAAGACCCGCTCGGAGAGAATGTTATCATCCAGTCTATTGGTGCCTGTTCCGGCATGATAGTGGCTGGAGCTATCTTCACTCTCCCTGCTCTCTATATCCTTCAGAATAAGTTTCCTGACGCTGACATCTCCGTTACATTCCTCGAAGTGTTCCTCTCTTCATTGCTCGGAGGTATCATCGGCATCCTTTTCCTCATACCTTTCCGCAAGTATTTCGTAAAGGATATGCACGGAAAATATCCTTTCCCTGAAGCTACAGCATCCACTCAGGTGCTCATGAGCGGTGAGGGCGGAAGCGGTTCTGCCAAGCCTCTCGTCATTGCAAGTATCATCGGTGGTATCTTCGACTTCCTCGTGGCTACCTTCGGAGCATGGGCAGAGAACTTCACCTCTACCTTCTGTTCGCTCGGTGTCACCGTGGCTGAGAAGGCAAAACTGTTCTTCAGCATCAATACCTCTGCCGCTCTGCTCGGTATGGGCTACATCGTCGGACTGAAATATGCCGCTATCATGTGTGCCGGCTCAGTGCTGATATGGTGGATTGTGGTGCCTGCCATCGCCTTGATATGGCCTGATCTCCAGATTTCCGGCAGCACATTGGCAGCCAATGCCAGCCCTCAGGAGCTCTTCCAGTATGCTAAGAGCATCGGTATCGGTGGCATCGCTATGGCAGGTATCATCGGTGTATGGAACTCTCGCTCTGTCATCATGAGCAGTTTCAGCCTTATCTCCAAGGTGGCTCCTGCCAAGAATGCACAGGAAGGCGGCGCTGACATGACACAGGAAGAGCGCACTCAGCGCGATATCTCTATGAAGACTGTAGGTCTCGGACTGCTCATCGCTTTCCTCGTGACCACTCTCTTCTTCTATCTCGACGTGATGCATGGCTCTCTCCTCTTCACCATCGTGGCACTCCTTATCGTCTTTGTCATTGCATTCCTCTTCACCACAGTGGCTGCTAACGCCATTGCTATCGTGGGTTCAAACCCTGTTTCCGGCATGACTCTGATGACTCTTATCCTCGCTTCCCTCATCATGGCAACAGTAGGACTGAAGGGCACCTCAGGAATGGTAGCAGCATTGGTGATGGGTGGCGTCGTTTGTACAGCCCTTTCAAGTGCTGGTAGCTTCGTTACCGACCTCAAGATAGGCTACTGGCTCGGTAGCACTCCTGCCAAGCAGCAGACTTTCAAGTTCCTCGGAATACTCGTCAGCGCAGCTACAGCGGCTGGTGTGATCATGATTCTCAATAAGACCTACGGCTTTACTCCAGACAACTCTGACGTGATGGCAGCACCACAGGCACGCGCTATGGCTGCCGTTATCGAGCCATTGATGATGGGTCAGGGCGCTCCTTGGTTGCTTTATGGCATCGGAGCCGTCATCGCTCTCGTGATGAATGCTTGCGGTATCTCTGCCCTTGCCTTCGCTTTGGGTATGTTTATCCCATTGCAGTTGAACCTCCCTCTTATCGTAGGTGGTGCAGTCAACTGGTATGTGACCACTCGCAGCAAGGACAGCGCAGTCAATGCAGCACGTGGTGAGAAGGGTACTCTCCTGGCTTCTGGCTTCATTGCCGGCGGCGCATTGATGGGAGTGGTATCTGCAGTATTGCGTTTCGCAGGCTATAATCCTGTAAATGAGGCTTGGACAGGCAGCGATTGGGCTCAGGTAGTGTCCCTGGGAATGTATATTCTCATCATCGTTTACCTCGTAAAAGCAACTAAAAAATAATATATGAAGAAATTATTCCTACTCGCAGCCGTGGCATCCATGATGATGACAGCCTGCAATTCCGACAAGACTGAAGTGAGTGAAGACAAGAATGGCGTAGTGACTCTGACGTCAAAGGGCGTGGATTACGACCTTATTCTCGTCAATGCCGGTAAATTCAATATCGGCGCAACAAGCGAGATGAAGGACATCACGCCTAATGAGGAGCAGCCTATGCACCAAGTGACCATCACAAAGGACTACTATATCGGCAAGACCGAGGTGACACAGGAACTTTGGGAAGCTGTCATGGGCAGTAATCCTTCTTCCATCAAGGAGGGAAAAAATCTGCCAGTGGTCAATGTCAGTTGGGAGGATTGTCAGAAGTTTGTCAAGAAGCTCTGCGAGCTCACTGGCAAGCAGTTCCGTCTTCCTACCGAGGCAGAGTGGGAATATGCCGCTCGTGGCGGTGCAAAGTCTCACACCTTGCAGTATAGTGGTTCCATCTACGTGGAGCGTATAGCATGGTATAAGAGCAATTCCGACCTCACCTTGCATCCAGTCGGGTCAATGGACAAGAACGAACTTGGTTTCCATGACTTCAGCGGAAACGTGTGGGAATGGTGTCAGGATGCCCATGCCACATATCCTGCAGAGGCACAGACCGACCCTTGCGTAGCGCCAGACAGCACCAACACCTTCGTCATCCGCGGTGGTGGATGGAACTCCGGTCGCAGTGATTGCCGCTATACCGCCCGCAAAGGCGTCTCAGGCGACTTCAATAATGCCGACATCGGTCTCCGTCTCGCTATGACAAAGTAGATGTCTCTTGCCGACTCTCCGCAGTTGGTCGTAAAATATCAATAAATAGTTTTGTTGTTTAGTTGTTTAGTGATTTTGTTAATAGTAAATTACAAACAACTAAACAACAAAACAACTAAACAACAAAATATGGCACAGTTAACATTACAGATAGATAGTCCTACATTATTAGAGAACTTAAAGAAAGTCCTCTCACTTATGAAAGGAGTCCGCATTGTTGCTGTCAATAATGCAGACACAAGCATAGATTTGGATAATACTCCAAACGACACCACTTTATCAGCAATGAATGAAGCTAAAAGCGGACATGATGCGGGAGTTGTTCACATGGACAACATAGAAAGTTTTATCGCTTCTATGGAAGATTAAGGGCTATGAAAGAAGTTAGAAAAACGACACAGTTTAAGAAGGATTTCAAACGCTACAAGAACAATAAGAATATAATAGAGACCCTCTTTCAACTTGTTGGATTATTAGCAGAAGACAAACAAATACCTGAAGAGTATTATCCTCATTTCTTGAAAGGCAACTGGAATGACTATATGGAATGCCATATAGAGAATGACACTCTTCTGATATGGTATGATAAAGAAAACAATATTATCGAACTCGTCCGCATAGGTTCTCATTCCGAACTATTTGGTAAAGGTAGAAAAAAAATAGAATATCAATAAATAAAAATACAGAAAGATATTTTTCTCTGTTTTTATTTATTGATATTTTTTTGCCAGCATCCATTGATACCATTTTTCTATTGATATTTATTGTTTCATATTTGGATTTGTTACAAATATCCGAGATTTTATATTTGGATTTGTTACAAATATCCGAGATTTTATATTTGGATTTGTTACAAATATCCGAGATTTTATGTTTGGATTTGTTACAAATAAATGTATAATCGTTTGATTATCTGGTATTTTTTATTTATCTTTGCACCGTAAAGTGATAACTAAATAAGAGAATAGAATTATTTATATAAAATAAGGAGTGATATGTTTGAGAGAAAAGCTTTGGCATGGTTGCGTTCCTGGAAGAATAAGGAAAGCCATAAACCATTGGTAATTCGAGGTGCAAGACAGGTAGGCAAGACATCACTGGTGGATGCCTTTGGTAAGGATTTTGATGTCTATTTGAAATTCAATTTGGATGACATAAGCGACAGAAGTATCTTTGAAAAGGAAATGCCAATAAAGGAGCTTTATTCCATTCTGCTTGCCATTCGTGGCAAAAAGAAGTATGAAGGTAGCACATTGATATTCATTGACGAGATACAAAATTCCCCTATCGCCATAAAGATGCTCAGATATTTCTATGAGGAATACCCTGAGGTGTATGTGATAGCCGCAGGATCCCTACTTGAAACTATGCTCGACCGAAATAAGCACATCAGTTTTCCTGTCGGTAGGGTTGAGTATATGGTGCTCCGCCCTTGCACTTTTGATGAATTTTTAGGTGCCGTTGACGAAAAAGGACTTCATGATATGATCTGTTCGGCTACAGTACCAGAGGCATTGCATAGTTATGTCATGAGATTATTTAATAAGTATGCCCTTGTGGGAGGAATGCCACAAGCTGTTGCCGAATATGCAAGAACATCAGACATCATTGCCCTTGACGATATATATCAGTCTCTCATAGCAGGATATATGGACGATGTAGAGAAATACACCACGACAGATATGAGCCGTAATGTCATTCGTCACATCATTATGAATGGATGGGCTTATGCGGACGAGCAGATTACTTTCGATCATTTTGCATCCTCCAATTATAAAAGTCGTGAAGTGGGCGAAGCAATGCGAACTCTGCAAAAGACTATGCTATTAGAACTTGTATATCCTTCAGTAGAAACAAACGTGCCTATCGTGCCTGACATGAAAAAGCGTCCACGACTTATGTGGCTCGATACGGGATTGATGAATTACGCTGCAGGCATACAATCAGAACTGTATGGCATAGATAGTCTTAACGATGCTTGGAGAGGAAAAGTGGCTGAGCATATTGTTGGGCAAGAGTTGATAGGGCAAAGTGGTAGATATCTTGAAAAAAGAACATTCTGGGTTCGTTCAAACCGAAACTCACAGGCAGAGCTTGATTATCTATATCTCAGTCGCAAATATGGACTTATTCCGATAGAGGTGAAGTCTGGAGACAATGCCCATCTGAAATCCCTTCAGGAGTTTATGCTCAATTCTGATTGCAAGTATGCTTTTCGTTTTTGGAACAATCCAGAACGCACCGACTCTATACATATAGAGAGGAAAGACAAGGCTGGCAATATAATAAAGAGTAAAGACTATACTCTATGTAGTTTACCATTCTATTATGCAGGACAATTAGAAAAGGTACTTGAACGTGTCATGCAGTTGAAACAATAAAGGAATACATATTGGGACAATGACGGAATAGAATATCAATAAATAAAAATACAGAAAGATATTTTTCTCTGTTTTTATTTATTGATATTTTTTTGCCAGCATCTATTGGTATTTTATAAAAGCCCACAACAAGCCACTGTCTCCGCCCCATCGTCATAGGATATTCCCAAAGTCCGCCGCGTTATCAAGACCCCCTCTCTTCCCCCTGTAGGGGGAGGCCAGATACCTTCTCCGCTTGCGGTCACACAAACGCGTCAGCGCGATTGTTAAATGAAGAATGTAGAATGAAGAATAGGAGTTAGTCTCTCCTGATAGAGGGGATTCAAGGCGAAGAACGTAATCCAAATTCTTCATTCTTCATTCTTCATTTTTAAGATTCTTCATTCTTAAGCATGACATTATGTAAACAAGGACAGGCGGAGAAAACTCATTTTCGCAATCTACACTTTACAAAATGTCAATTTCAAATTAAAAATTTCCCAAAAAAGTAAAAAACATTTGGAGGTGTCAAGGAAATTGCATACTTTTGCCCTCGTGAGTCAGTCACAGAGTGCGTTTTGCAATGCAAAATCCGAAAGAGGAAGCATACACTAACCACTTGGACCACTGCCACGAGATGGCGGAAAGACACACCGAAAGGGAAGTAACCGCTCCCTGACAATAGGCAGAAAAGCCTAAAAAAAAGAAATAATATATAACCATATCTAAAACCAATAACATTCTAAATCCATAACCATGAACGTAGAGAAAATTATGCAGGACTTGGCTGCAAAGCACCCAGGTGAAAATGAATACCTTCAGGCAGTTCGTGAGGTACTCGAATCCGTGAAAGACGTATATGATCAGCATCCTGAGTTTGAGCGCGCTAAGATTATCGAGCGTCTCGTAGAGCCAGAGCGTATCATCACTTTCCGTGTACCTTGGGTTGATGACAACGGTGAAATCCATGTAAACCTCGGCTACCGCGTACAATATAACAGCGCTATCGGCCCTTACAAGGGAGGTCTCCGCTTCCACCCTTCTGTAAACCTTTCTATCCTCAAGTTCCTCGGATTCGAGCAGACATTCAAGAATGGTCTCACTACTCTCCCAATGGGCGGTGGCAAGGGCGGTTCAGACTTCTCTATCCGCGGTCGTTCTGACAATGAGGTAATGCGTTTCTGCCAGGCATTCATGACAGAGCTCTATCGTCATATCGGTCCTGATGAGGACGTTCCTGCTGGAGATATCGGCGTAGGCGCTCGTGAAATCGGCTACCTCTATGGCATGTACAAGAAGCTCACACACCGTTACGAAGGCGTGCTCACAGGCAAGGGTCTTGAGTTCGGCGGTTCACGTATCCGTCCTGAGGCTACTGGCTACGGCGCTATCTACTTCGTACAGCACATGCTTCATACACACAACCTCGACATCAAGGGCAAGACTATCGCTATCAGTGGCTTCGGTAACGTAGCATGGGGTGCTGCTAAGAAGGCTACAGAGCTCGGTGGTAAGGTTGTTACCATCTCTGGTCCTGACGGTTACATCTATGACCCAGCTGGTCTCAATGAGGAGAAGATTGCTTACATGCTCGAGCTCCGCGCTTCTGGCAATGACGTTTGCGCTCCTTACGCTGAGAAGTTCCCTGGTTCTGAGTTCTACGCTGGCAAGAAGCCTTGGGAGGTTAAGGTTGACATCGCTCTCCCTTGCGCTACTCAGAATGAGCTCAATGGTGACAATGCACGTCAGATTATCGCTAATGGCGCTATCTGCGTAGCTGAGGTAAGTAACATGGGATGTACCGCAGAAGCTGCTGAGGAATTCGTAAAGGCTAAGATGCTCTTCGCTCCTGGTAAGGCTGTTAACGCTGGTGGTGTTGCTACTTCTGGTCTCGAAATGACTCAGAACTCTATCCGTCTCCAGTGGAACAACGAGGAAGTTGACCGTCGTCTCCACGAGATTATGCAGAATATCCACGAGCAGTGCCTCACATACGGCAAGCAGGCTGACGGATATATCAACTATGTCAAGGGCGCTAACGTAGCAGGCTTCATGAAGGTTGCTAAGGCTATGATGGCTCAGGGCATCGTATAATACGAAAGAAGAATATTTAGAATGAAGAAAAAGAACTGAAGAGTTGAAAAGAAAAAGAATTGAAGAGTGAAACAGCGTAATGAAGACTGTTAGGTCATAGTCAGATAATCAGATTGCGATTTGCCGGTCTTCATACGCCATTCCAATCATTTTCTCTCTTTTCATTCCTCATATCATTCTTCATCTGATAATCATAAGTCTAATCTAAAAAAATAATTCTTCTTTGGTATTCCATATCTAATGATAATTGTCCCTCGACATCATGAGGGCTTAAAGGAATACGCTTATTGAATAAATTTTTGATTATATTTATGTTAACGATAACCTCTCTGTTGGGTCTAAAGGCTCAGCAGAGAGGTAAAGCGTCTTATTACTCCAAGAGAGCCACAGGCGCCAGAACCACAAGCGGACAACGAATGCACCACGACTCGCTGGTATGCGCTCACCGCACACATCCTTTTGGCACAAAGCTCCTTGTCACTAATCTCAAGAACCATAAGCAAGTGGTCGTAAAAGTCATCGACCGCGGACCTTTCCATCGTGGCAGAGTCATAGACCTATCATGGGCTGCGGCTAAGGAACTCGGCATGATATCAAGCGGTGTTGCCGTCGTAGAGGTAAAGGTATATCACGAAAACAAGCAAGGTCCATACCTTCCAGACCCTGATGATCTTCCAGAACTCGACTTTGAACGGAGCGAAATGGAAAGTCCCGACTCCATAGTGCCTATTTGGCAACGAAAATCTAAGGAGGCTACTGCCCAGCAAGAATCATCAGAGTCACACAAACACGCCACCAAATCACATAGCAAAGGGCATAATAAAGCCAACGCAACTGGACAATCGAATAAGAAATCCACACAGCGAGCTGTCAATTCCAACAGAAAATCTACACGCTCAAAAGCGAAAAGAAAACGCTGACGCGGTTATAAAATGAAGAATGTTATAAAATGAAGAATGTAGAATGAAGAATGAAGAATGGGAGTTACCTTTCTTCTTTTAGTGAAAAGTAAAGAGTGAACAATAACTGTCTGGAAGACAGTGCCAAATAACAAGCGTCCAATATCCGAAGAATCGCCAAGCGCAAATATACGGAAAGCAGACGAAAGATGCAGACGTATTGTATTTCTTAATTACAATTTGATACCTAATAATATTAACAAAATGCGAAAGAATAGAGAAAAGCACTGAACAATGTGATATTATGATACCTATTATTAGGTATATTTTGTTGTTTTCTTTAGATTTTTTGCATCTATTATATTATTTTTTGTAACTTTGCAAGCGTAACTTTAATAATACAACAGAGTGTTTGCAAAATTTCGATTATTATTACTCTTGATATGTTGGGGAACTACGATTGGTGTAAAAGCCAGCGTAGAGGATTCGTTATGCCTCGGCGTAACAGACAGAATACTGACATCTGAGATGATGGAGCGCGTCAGCGCACGTGATCTCTGGACAGCCATACGCACGCTCGATGCCTCCACTTATGATAATCCAGAGATACTTATAGACGGTGTCCGAATGCCAAAGACAGCCCTAATAGGTCTCACTGTCGGCGAAGTAGCAGAGGTAAGGATTATCAGAGACGCGGCCAAACTGGCGCAATTAGGCATCCACGGCGGAAAAGGAGCAGTGGAAATAGTCACAAAGAAGTATGCCAAAGGTCCACTAAGTCTTGGTTACAAGGCAGACATACAGGCAGGAAAACCTGCCGATGGCAGCAAGGGCACCATGAAGGGGGCAGAACATTGGCTTACTGCTGATGGGGGAGATGATAATGTAGGTTATCGTTTCACTGCCATCTATGACCCGGGAACGGATACGAAAACTAAGGGAACAGACCGCATTCAGATGCGTTCATATATAGGTTACAGGCGCAATGCGCTTGCCATAAGCAATGACTTGCAGTATGGTAATTATGGCATCCACGAGACATTCAATGATGATGACACCGACAATACCCGCTTTTCCACGCTTACTGATCGTATAAGGGCGACGCTAAGCCTTATGCCGGGATTGGAAATGATGGGCTATTTCTCATTCCTTCGTCAGGAAGTGAGGCGCGATGTATTCCTATCTCCATATTCGCCTGCATTCAAGGATGAAGACAACTTGCGCAATAAAGGTACTTATGACATAATGCGCGAGACGACAATGACTTACGATGGTGGAATGAAGCTCGCATATCAGAAGGCTGTCATGGGGGGACACACGCTCTTTGCCTCGGCAGGAGTTAGCCTTTATAGTGGAGAAAGGGGAGGAGAGTCATACGCAGGACGCGGAATACTGAATGATATTCTCAACTATGTATCATTTACCCAGACTTATGACACACTGCGTAAACCTACAGCAGTGAGGGATTTTGAGCGCACATTGCAGTGTATGGCAAATGTGGGTTACGACTATCGTGGACGTTACAGTGCCACGATGAATGTGACAATGAACCGCTCTTCACTCCTTGCTCCTAAGCATCGCAACGAAGTATATTGGGCTGCCGACCTGGGATGGAACATCAGTAGAGAGGCATGGATGGCAGGAAGCGGAATCGATTGCCTGCGGCTTTCTTTAGGTTTGGGAAGAAGTGCCACGGTACCTTATAGTTATAAGGCTTTTACACCGATGTATTCCAACATCACTAACGAGACATACATATATAATTACTATCAGACGGGAGCACAATTGCAAGGCTATTACGATGAGAATATTCGTCCTGACGCAGTGACACGCGGTCTGTTGTCGCTCGACTTTGAAGCCAAAGGATGGCATCTTAATGCTTCCGGCATGCGTGCAGAGTCCACAAATATGCTCTATGGCGACGTGGGCAAGACGCTTAAGGGTAAGGACTGGACGGCAAGTGCATCGCTTTCTGCCGCTTATGATGATGTAAGGGATATGCTTGCAGGCATGGTTATCTACGGACAATGGCACCGCTGGACAGTTTCAGCATCCTTCTTCACCGATAATTGGGAGACCAATAGGTTGCAGAGCATCCAGATAGGCTACGCGTTTCCATCGCTCTGGCGCTTTGTCAAAGGCGGTATGGTGCGCCTCAGTGGTGAGGAAAATTGCCATAGGGCTTGCCTTACAGTGGAAGCTAAATTCTAAAAGGGTAAACGAAATCCATTCGACAATGAGAATAAGAATAATATATATAATGATGATAGCTTGCACAATGCTGCAGAGCTGCGATGATTTCTTCGACAAGACAGGCGACGACAGCGACGTCACTGCGGGGAAATTCTTCAAGGATGAGACAGCATTCATGCAGGCATTGACAGGCATCTATATGCAGATGCGTGCTCCAGAACTTTATGGCAACACGCTTTCGCTCGGCATTATGGAGTTCGCCTCACAGACATTAGAGCCTTATGACGAAGAGACCACAGCGGCATCTAAGCTCGATTTCGATGCGCCAGTATTGCGTCAGCGTATGGACACCATGCGGATTTGCGCTGACCGCGTCATCGAATCATGCGATAGAATAATAGATGAAGCAGAGCATACGAAGGTGGTATTCTTCACTTCAGGACTCAAGGAGATAGTTCTGGGCGAGTGCTATGCCATCAAAGCTGCCATGACATTTGACCTCCACCGTCTTCTGGACCTTCCAATGGACGGTGTAGAGGAATGGCTTGACAAGGCAGACAGGCTGCTTTCTGCAAATGATCCCATAATGAATGCCACCAATCCATCATCGGTGAAAGTGGGCGAAATAGACCGCAGGCTGCGCACTTTCCAGCTCAATGCCTATGCCGTAAAGGCACTGAAAGCCAGGGTAGCATTATGGAAAGGTGACTATCAGAAGGCATTGAACAATGCAGACTCCGTGATGCTGCATACAGATCCGGCACATGTAGCAACGCGATACCAGCTCTTTTATTTCGTCACACCGGGCAAGTATGGTTCAGATTTCTGCTTCTCCCGCGAGAATATCTTTGCTTTGTCATCGTTGCCAACCGGTTTTACCCGTCTGAGTGAAACGCTTTTCGACCAGAAGAAGGTCAGATGCCGTGCTGACATCGACAAGATATACTCCCAGCAGACCGACATCCGCCGCAGAGCATGGTTTCGTGAGCAGGAAGACGGCACACAGATAATGTCAAATAAATACGGTCCCAACACCCTGCTTACCGGCTATGTGAGCACAGAAAGCGGTGGCAGTACCGACCTTCCGGCTGCAATTCCTTACATCAGGCTGGGCGAAGTGCAGCTCATAGCGGCAGAATCCCTGTGGAGATTAAACCGCAAGCAGGAGGCACGCCAACGGCTTATTGCAATGCAGTCAAGCAAGGATGTGACCTATGTAGCCGACGCATCGGAGGACGCAGATCTCCTTCCGATGATATATGATGAATACCGTCGTGACCTTTTTGGCGATGGACAGTTGTACTATCTCAATAAACGTATCAGCCGATGAAGACGAGAATATTGATCATACTGATGCTGATGGTGGCAGACACCGTGGTCTTGGCTCAAAGCAACACGCAGAATGTAACCAAGGAAAAGACTGCTATGGCAAAGAATGACAGCACCAGCCAAAAGAAGGACGTGCTGCTGTCAGGCGAGATAGGCGAAACGGTCGTCACGGGATATTATTCGAAGACGAAGAATAGTTTCACGGGAACGGCAGTTCAGGTGTCAGGCAAAGAACTGATGAAAGTCAACAGCACCAATCTACTTGAGGGTCTTAAGGTATTCGATCCATCGTTTCAAGTAGTCGATACCCGTGGCATTTACGGTTCTGACCCTAATCATATACCCGACCAAATAGAGATAAGGGGACAGAATACCATGCCAGACATCTCGCAGAGCAACCTGCAGACGGTGACGTCATTGCCTGTATTCATCCTCGATGGGTTTGAGGTAAACGTGCAAAAAGTCTATGACATAGACATCAATCGCGTGAAGAGCATCACCATATTGAAGGACGCAGCCGCAGCAGCAATATACGGTTCGCGTGCCGCAAACGGTGTAGTGGTCATTGAGACCATCACCCCTATGGCAGGAAAATTACAAATCAGCTATACGATGAACGGCAAGTTTGAAATCCCAGACCTGTCGTCCTATAATCTGATGAATGCGGCAGAAGTGCTGGAATTTCAGAAGAAAGCGGGCGTATTTGATGCTTATCGTGACGGAGAAGATGCAGGACTGAATGCCAATTCCTATAATGTGGCGCGTCGTGCCGTGCTCAGTGGCGTGGATACCTATTGGCTATCCAAGCCTCTGCAGATGGGTTTCCAGCACAAGCATTCACTCATCATCGAGGCTTCCCCAAAGACATCGCTGCCTGGTGGAACGAAAGTTCGCTTCGCAGCAAACCTGAGTTACAGCAATCTCAGCGGTGCAATGAAGGGCAGTGGACGAGACACTTACGAGGCAGGCACCAAGATAATCATATCCAACCGCCGCATCAGAGTGACCAATGACTTGCAGTTTTCCATGGTAGATAGCAAGGAATCGCCTTACGGAAGCTTCTCTTCCTACACCTCGGCACTGCCTTATTATCAGGAGAAAGACGCAGAGGGAAACTACTATCGCATGCTTTCTCTAAGCAATATGGCGCCAGATGGCATCGCTCTCGGTGTGCTGGCATCCATGCAGTCGCCTGTCTATGAAGCGCGATACCTCAACAGTTACTCCACTTCGAGAGGGATGGACGTGACTAATAATTTCGGAATAAACTGGACCATCACCGATGATATCCGCCTGAAAGGGTCGTTCTCACTCAGCCATGACAGTAACCGTGACGATGCATACGTATCACCAGGCAGCTTCGAATATATCAACAACAATTCATCCATCACTCCAGATGCGCTCTACCAGCGTGGCAAATACACGCTCGGACACAGTTCTTCGACCACTGTCTATGGCAGTATGCTGACATCATATACCCACAGTTTCGGGCGTTTCGATGTGCAGGCAATACTCGGAGCTGAGGCTAAGCAGACATCAAATGAGAGCGACAGCTACACCATGACGGGATTTCTCGGCAATTCACAGGACTATATCTCCTACGCTGTCCAGTATGAGAAGTATGGCAGAATTACGGGAGGTAAGTCAAAAGTTCGCACAGCAGGCATCTTCTGCAATCAGAATTACAGTTACGACAACCGTTATCTATGCGACCTTACTATCCGTATGGACGGCAGTTCGCTCTATGGTGACCATCAGCAGACCACGCCTTACTGGAGTGCCGGACTGAGATGGAACGTGCATAATGAGAGCTTCTTCGCCGGAAGTGGAGTGGTATCACAGCTTGCCCTGCGTGCAAATGTCGGTACTACTGGTAACCAAAACTATAACCGCAACCAGGCAAGCAACCAGTATAATTATCTGACTAAGGTCTATGGAGGATATTTCGGAGCAGTAATCACCACGCTCGGCAATCCAGACCTTAAAGGACAGACCACATATAACCGCACCATCGGACTGGAAGCCTCTCTCTGGAAGAATCGTCTCAATCTGGAGTTCAACTATTACAACAACAAGACCAAGGGCAACCTGACCAGCATCACCGTCGCTCCATCATTGGGATTCGATACCTATAAGGCAAATATGGGCGACTTGCGCAATGAGGGATTTGACTTTAATGTCAGTTATTCCCCTGTACGCACAAGGGACCTCCTGGTCAATGTCACGCTCAACGGCACAAGAAACCATAACACCATACTCAAGATTTCCGATGCTCTACAGCGCTATAACGATATGGTAAATGCCAACGGTTCGGGTTCCACCACTCCTGTATTCCTCTTCAAGGAGGGCGAATCCATGAATACCATCTACGCTGTGCGGTCGCTCGGCATAGACCCTGGTACGGGAAAGGAACTCTATATCGACCGATACGGCAACACCACATATACATGGAATGCCCAGGATCAGGTGCCGGTAGGCGTCAATGAGCCTGCTCTCAATGGCTATGCCGGACTGAATATCCGCTATAAGTCATGGGAAATAGGCACTCATCTCAATTATTCTTTCGGTGCAGACAAGTATAATTATACCCTGCACCATAAGATAGAGAACGTCAACTATATGACAAACAATGACCGCCGTGCGCTTACCGAACGATGGCAGAAGCCTGGCGATGTGGCTCTTTATAAGGCTATTACGGACAATAGTGCTACTAAGGCGACGTCAAGGTTTGTGCAAAGGGAGAAGAGACTGAGCATGACATCGCTCAGATTGGCATACAATATGGACTCTGACAGACTCCGTGGCAGCTGGATATCCATGCTTAGACTCTCCATTACGGCTAATGATCTCTTCTATGCCAGCACCATAAGGCAGGAGCGAGGTCTCAGTTATCCTTTCACCCGTTCGGTAACATTCAATGCTCAGGTGAATTTCTGACAATCGACAAAACTGCCACTGTGCCAATGGCTTTCACCGTTGGATAACAAATGGCGCAACAACGAAACAGCAAATCCACAAAACCGCATTCCACCCTATTGATTATGCGCAAAACTATATTATACATATTATCCATAATACTGCTGCAGAGCTGCTCATGGTTTGATGTAGGAGCCGAGTCGGAGATTGACGAGAAGGATATGTTTGTCAATGCCGATGGTTACTACACCGCTCTGACGGGCATATATATCAGCATGGGCAGCACCGAACTATATGGTGGCAACCTTACTCTGACTGCCCTCGAACCTCTTTCACAGCAATATAACGTCAAGGAAGATGACCCCGATCGCGTCGCTTGGTCACAGTTCAGATACACCACTGACGGAGGACAGGAACTCGTTTCTGCCATCTGGCTCAAGATGTATAACACTATAGTCAATGCCAATATGCTACTTGCCAAGCTGCCTGAGGCGGAAGGCAAGATTGACAGTGACGTGATTGACATCATCCACGGTGAAGTGCTCGCACTCAGGTCATTGATGTATTTCGACCTTATGAGATTATTCAATGAGAGTTATGAGGTAAATCCAGAGTCGGGAAATGTGCGTTACAAGACAGACTTTGGCTTTGTCCTCGGTAAGAAAATGAGTAATGAGCAGCTTATTGATACCATTATCTCTGACCTTATGCAGGCTCGCAACTACCTGAAAAAGGACCCTTTATATTGTAATAAGGCATACAGCAACCGCTATCTGGCTTATGACCGCACACAGAGGATGAACTATTACGCTGCTACTGCTTTGCTCGCCAGGATGGAAATCTACCGCGGACATTATGCTGAGGCTGCGCAATATGCCGAAGAGGTAATCGATTCGGAAAAGTATAGGTTTGTCCTTCCAGAGGAAATCCTGGAGACCGACATCTACGGAGTGGAACAGAAAGCCGACCGCATCTTCATGCCAGAGATGATTTTTGCCCTCTATTGTGAGAACATACTTACCGTTTCACGCTCATATTACGAAGGTCTGACTGGCGATTTTGCCAAGAGTGCCAACGCATACGAGGACAATGATGTGCGCAGAGCATGGCTATACCCAAACCCGAGCGCAAATGGAAAAATCAATATGATACGCTATCAGCGGTCAGTAAAGTTGGAAGATGCCGGCAAATACGGTGATCCCGTCGTTCCTATGCTGAAAATAAGCGAGATGTATCTCATCCTGGCAGAATGTAATCTCAATGGTATTGATACCAAAGAGAATGCTTTAAGCCTTCTGAACACGATAAAACTAAACCGCGGAGAGGCAGCTCTCCCGGCTACGGCTACCGCTCAGACTCTGTGGAATGAACTGACACATGAGTATATCTGCGACTTCCGAGGCGAGGGACAGCTGTTCTATTATTACAAGCGTCGCAACCTCCGCGCCGTCGATGACGGAAACTATAACGGCAATACTGTCAGCGTTCCAGCTTCGGCTTATGTGCTACCGTTGCCGGATTACGAGAAACAGTTTGGATATTGACACTTTCACCTCTTACAGCAATGCGAAAAATTCTATACATAATGCTTACAGCCATAGCCCTATTGTCCGTAGCAGCCTGCTCGGAAGATACGCTGGAAGCCTACGATACATCGACCAGTGCACTCAATATAGCACGCGGCACTGTCTTTGGTTCTGCTGCAGACTATCCAGAGAGCTATAGTTTCAATGCCTATTTCCTTGGTGGAAAGGTGACGGACTACACGCTCCAGATACCTGTTCGCCTGCAGGGGGTGATAGATTATGGTCGTGACCGTCATTTCGGAGTGATGATTTCGGAGGCAGAAAGCGAAGGTATCACAGCCAGTTCTGCGGTGGTAAGTTTCGACAGCAAGCAAGTGTTTCGCAGCGGAATGTATCAAGACACGCTCCGCGCTACAATCCATGTCGATGAGATGGACAGCGAAATGACCTACAAAATGAGGCTGGCTCTCGTGCCGGGAGAAGATTTCACGGTGGGAGTGCCGGAGTATCAGTATGTGGATGTGCAGTTTACGAAAAACCTTACCATCGCTCCAGCCTTCTGGGAAAACAATAGCAAACTGAGCAAAATCACCTATTCAGCCCGTAAGTGTGCCGTCTTTCTGGAGATTAGTGGCATCACGAATCCAGAATGGGTGGACGATGGCAGCAGTGTCATCCTCGATTATTGGATTTCGCTCTGCAAGCAATGGTTTATACAACATGAGGAATATGACTCCAATGGTAACAGAATATACTTTGAATAATGCGTAAAAAGACAAGAATATACTATCAGTTGCTCATCCTCGGCATCGTGATGACCTCCCTTCTCTCATGCTATGGAGATAAAGACAGCGAAGCCACGGACGACATACAGCAGGTAACCGCCATCAATGGCATTGCCACTGACGGTTCATATACGCTCTATCAGGGGGACACTCTGAGGATAAACCCTTCGCTGACCTTCTCCGAGGGGGCTGATTCCTTGCGCTATGACTACCGTTGGGTGGTGGGTAAACAGCAGGAAATAGCCACTGGCAAGCAGTTGGTATGGGAGGTTTCATTGCCTTCTGGATATAATATGGCGACTGATATTCCAGGCGTATTCATAGCAAAAGACAGGGAAAACGGACTGGAGTTTCGCAAGACATTCTCCTTCCAGGTGCTGAGTACATACACACCGTCCTCCATTGTGGTCTATCAGAAGTCTGACGGACGCACCGAATGGATGTCGCTGCAGGGTGATGTGCGAGCTTTCGCCAACTATTATCCCGACATGATAGAGCGGATAAATCCCGATGAACCCATCAAAGGCAAGTACTACGGCACGCTATATGCCCTTAATGAAATAGCCATTTTCACTGACCAAAGTCCGTCATGGGGCAGATGTGTCAGTATATGCAATGCCGATCCAGACAATGGTTTCTATCATAATGTGGGTGAATATACCGGTAATATATATAATAAGGTGTATATGGGCAGCGCTACTCAGCTGGACATCAGCAATATCACCTTCGGCTATGGCGCATCGAAATACTTCATCTGCAATGGTAATCTCCATGTCTTCAATGGTCTGGACCGCAAGCTTCCAGTCTTCAATGAGAACACTTTCGTCAAGAGTCGCAATGTGCGTCAGGCTATGTCGAGCAAGCAATTCCAGAGGTTTAAGAAAGTGACTTTCGTGCTGCATGACGATAATACGGTGGGTTGTTACCACGTCTATAATGACCAGATGGAGCATATCAGCATTGAAGGCGAACCTTTCCGTCTCGACAGTCTCTGCGGATGCTTCACCGAAGCCACAGGAATGGGTTCCAATCAGCCATACGAAGTATATCTGATAGGCAAGCGTGACGGACAGTATGCTATATATAATTTCTACGTCAACTATGTCAAGACCACTGTTCAGCCCATCTCTCTCAAGCGCATCATGCCGATTGATGCCTCTCTTGCAAGGACTGTAAGATATTGGTGGGGCTCATTTGGCGAGAGTTATGCCTTCTATTCTGTTGGTAATAAGGTATATCGCTTTGACTATTACAACATGAAAGAGTTTAATCCAGCGAAGTCAAAACTGCTGATTAGCCTCGATGAAGGCGAGCAACTGGTGGATGTATTCCCTCTTATCACGGGCTTAGGACTGCGTGATGAGGACGATTGCACCGTCATGCTGACCTATCGTCGTGCCACTGGTTGTTCTTCCATCCGTGTCTATGACAGCGTGACAGGCAAGCTCATCAAAGCATATCAAGACATCATACCCGGCTATGCCACATATTTCACGAGGTGTATGTAGGTTTGTTGTCTGGTTGTTTGGTTGTATGCCCTTGCCAACCGCATCTGCGCGATTGTTAAATGAAGAATGTAGAATGAAGAATTCGGATTACGTTCTCCGCCTTGAATCCCCTCTATCAGGAGAGACTAACTCATATTCTTCATTCTTCATTCATCATTCTTCATTTAATGAACTTTTCACTAAAAATAGAAAACGTAACTCATATTCTTCATTCTTCATTCTTCATTTAATGAACCGCGTCATCGTATGGAATATAATAATTACAATAATATAAACAATAAATACAAGAAACGCTTATGAAATGCAAACATCTACTCCTTATCGCATTCTCGCTCATGGCATTTACTGCTCAAGCTGAGACAAAAACTATCAAAGTGGAGACAGCAGGCACCCTCTCCACACTCATCAAAGGTGATGACCTCAATGTCATCGACCTCACCTTGACTGGCAATATCAACAAGGCTGACATAGCCTTCATCCGCCAGAATATGAAGGTAGAGACGCTCGACCTCAAGGATGCCAATATCGTCGCTTACTCCGAGACAGTAGGCGAAACCACGATAGAGTACCCTGCTAATGAGTTTCCTGCCAATGTCTTCCAGAAGAAGGAAAATGATGATGCCATCATTCCGCTGAAGAAGATAATCTTCCCAGCTTCCATGACTTCTGTGGGTTCATACGCTTTCAACAGTTCAAGCCAGTCACAATTGGAGACAGTCGATTTCTCTAATTGCTCTAATCTTGAGACTATCAAGGGTTATGCTTTTGAATTTTGCGATAAAATCACAGAAATAGACCTCTCAGGTCATGCTAATCTCAAGTCTATTGAGGAATATGGCTTCGGACAGACGGGCGCAAAGACCATCAATCTCGAAGGATGCTCGGCTCTGGAATCCATCGGTGAGCGTGCTTTCTACCAGAGTTATGAGTGCACCGTCCTCAATCTCAAAGGCTGCACTGCTCTCAAGACCATAGGCAATCGTGCCTTTCTCAATCTCTCCAAGAACAGCTCTAAGACAGAAGGCTACAATCTGGTGCTTGATTTCAGCACCTGCACATCGCTTGAGACTATCCAGGAGAGCGGTTGCCAGTCTGCAAAAGCAGTGGCATTCATCTTCCCAGCTTCTCTAAAGCAACTGCAGAAGAATGCCTTCAACCTCTGCAGCAATGCGCAGTATTCCCGCTATTTCTGCAAGCTTCCTGAGCTTGGAAGCAGTGCTCTGAAGTCTCTCTACAAGAAGAAGTGCTACGTTCCTGCAGGCAACAAGGCAGACTATGAAAATGCAGGCTTCACAGACGTGGAGGAATTTGATGCTACTGGCATCAAGTCCATCGCCTCTTCTTCCGCTAATGGTAAGGCATATAGCATCACAGGTCAGCCTTATAACGGCACTGGCATCCGCATCATCGGAGGCAAGAAGTACAGTAAATAGCATTAAGCCACCGTGTCAGCCACGTCACCGGCTTAAGAAAATATTAACAACTCTAAAACCAAACAAATGAAAAAACTATTGTTACTTGTGTGCATGGCAGCAATGATAAGTCCAGGAGCACAGGCAAAAAAGAAGTCGAAGGTTACCAAACCAGTAAAGAAAGAAGTAAGGCAACCGGCAGTAAAAGGTCTCTTCAATGTGCAGAAGCATAAGGACGACTATTACTTCCAGATACCGGACTCACTTCTCGGCAGACTCTTTCTCACCACCACACGCTATGTTTCCACACCAGTAGATGCTGGAGTATATGGCGGAGAACTCGCCAATGAGCAGGTACTCTACTGGGAAAAGAACAACAAGCAGATGCTCCTGCGTGCTCATCTCTATGACATACGCGTCAAGAGTGATGACAAGATTGCTACTGCTGTAGCCAACTGTACCCAGGATCCTATCGTCTATGCCACCAAAATAGACTCTACGCTGACAGACTCCACCGGAGTGAAGTTCTATAGCATCAACGTCACAAATATGTTTAATTCCGACAATGCCGTCCTCTCTCTTGCGGAAAGCAGCAAGTCGGAACTCGGAGTGACTGCTTTCAAGAAGGACCTCTCCTACATTGAGCGCATCAGCACGTTCCCTATCAATACAGAGATTGTCACCATAAAGACCTACGGTTCGAAGGCAAGCACTCGCATCCCTGCAGGCAAAATCACGGGAAACATCACGCTAAAGGTCAACACTTCCTTCGTCCTTCTGCCGAAAGAGCCTATGGCTTGCCGTTCCTACGACCCTCGTGTAGGCTATTTCACAGAGGAATTTACCGACTTCGGTGACGATCAGCAGCAGGTGAAGCGCCGTCAGGTCATCTCCAGATGGAGACTGGAGCCTAAGGATATCGAGGCTTATCGCCGTGGCGAACTCGTGGAGCCTGTCAAGCAGATAGTATATTACATTGACCCTGCTACACCTAAGAAATGGGTGCCTTATCTCATTGCTGGCGTAAACGACTGGAATGCGGCATTTGAAAAGGCGGGATTCAAGAATGCTATCTGTGCTAAGGAATGGCCTAACGACTCTACCATGAGCCTTGAAGATGCTCGCTACTCCGTAATACGCTATCTCGCAAGCGACATCAGCAATGCCTATGGACCACATGTCAGCGACCCTCGTTCTGGTGAAATCATCGAAAGCCACGTAGGTTGGTACCACAATGTGATGCAGTTGCTCCACGCATGGTACCAGACACAAGTAGGTGCTGTGGATAAACGTGCACAGAAGCCTGTCTTCGACGACGAACTGATGGGGCAACTCATCCGCTTTGTGTCATCTCATGAAATAGGTCATACCCTCGGATTGCGTCATAATATGGGTGCGAGCCATGCCACCCCTGTGGAGAAACTGCGCGACAAAGAGTGGCTCGAAGAGCATGGACACACTGCTTCCATCATGGATTATGCCCGATTCAACTATGTGGCTCAGCCGGAAGACGGAGTGACATACGCTGGTCTATTCCCTCGTATCAATGACTATGACAAGTGGGCGATAGAGTGGGGTTATCGCTATTTCCCTGATTCTAAGGGCGAACGCGACGAGCGCCTGACTCTCAACAATATGATTATCAAAAAGCTTAAGGAGAGTCCGCGTTACTGGTTTGGAGGCGAAGGCACAGACAATGACCCTCAGGCACAGACCGAAGACCTCGGTGATGATGCTATGAAGGCAAGCACATACGGCGTGAAGAACCTCAAGCGCGTAATGGCAAACATTCAGAAATGGAACTATGAGGAGGCTGATATGGATGCAAATCTCAAGTTTGCCTACAAGAATGTAATCAATCAGATGGGACGTTTCTACGGTCATGTGCAGAAGAATATCAGCGGAGTATATCATGACTACAAGAGTGCCGACCAGGAAGGACCTGTATATACACCTGTTGGAAAGGATGTGCAGCGTCGCGCATTGGCATGGCTCAATGAGAATATGATTGTAGAACCTGCATGGCTTTGGAACCAACCTTTTGCACGTCGTCTCAACCGTGTGCCTGAGAATGCTGTTTATCCTATCGTGGACCGCACACTCGATGCTCTCACTTCAGCTATGACTCTCAATCTCATCAGTAAGCATTGCTATCTCGAAGACAGCTATAAGCCAATGGATTATGTCAGTGAGCTCCTCGGTTATCTCTTCCGTTCTACAAAGACTGGAGCCAAGGTGTCCAACTATACTAAGCACATCCAGCGTCGTGCTGTCAACAATTTTGCAAAAGCATGGCGTGTGACTATGGTGGAAGACCAGCGTCCTTATGCTTACGCTGCCCTCAAGAGCATCCGTACTATGGTGCAGAATGCTAAGACTTCTGATGCTGATACACGTGCTCATTACAAGGAACTCGATGAGCAGATACGCATTATCCTCACTGGACTTGCTCCGCAGAAGTCATCCAGTTCCTCTTCCGATGCTATGTCAAAGATGGGTATTGATGAAGACGAATCTCTCATCAATCCTAACAAATACAGCCCATGCCGTATGTTTATGGAAGAGTAATTTGTGGTTGTTGGCTATTGGTTGTTGGTTATTGGTTGTTGGTTATTGGTATTATAGTGAGATAAACTGGCGAGTCTATCTGCATTCTAACCAATAACCCACAACCGATAACCCACAACCCACAAAATATATAGATAAAAAGGAAATAGGAGATAGACACTTGGATGCAAGTGTTTATCTCCTATTTTTCGTATGAAAGGATGATGATTAGGTAGGTAATCGGAATTATTATTTATAATAATGAAAAAAAATTGTAGAAGAAGGAAGGTTGCAGAGCCTATCACGATGCAAAAGGATAGCTATTAGGCGGTAAAAGCATAGCTATTAGGCGGTAATATCTATGCTTTTACCACCTAATAGCTATGCTTTTACAATGCCTTGATTATCAAATCGTTGCAAAGTGGCTTTTTCTTCGTTTCCAAAAAAACGGAGAAATAGGACAATTCTATGCAACGATTACCTACTTATCAAACAATTATGATTACCTACTTAGGATTATTTCTTAATCTTTTCCTCTATCGAACCGAGGATTCTGGCACAGAGAACGATGGAGTTGGCGTCCATTTTCTCCAGGCGCTTGCGGATGAATGATGATATGTCTTTGAGCACTACAGGGTCGTCAGTGGTGATGAGACGAGTGAGATTGAGCATCAACAGCGTCTGGTCGCTTGGTGCGAGGCGGTCGTATTCCTCTTTGCAAGCATTGAAGAAGCCGGCATCATCGGCGGTGGCAACGCGGGTTTCGATGAGTCGGAAGACGGATGCGTAGTTGTAATCCTTATCCAGTCCGAGCTCGATTATCTTGGCTTTCAGTGCCTGATAGTCAGCCTGTACGAACTTCTTCTGCGACCAGCGGTAGCCGGAGAAGTAAGTATTGACGTCGTTATGATAAAGTGCCTGTATGCGTTTCATGATGGCAGGTCGCACTGATGCGTCGAAATCGTTGCGATGAGCTACCATGAATGCTCCCATTGGCTCTGTGACAGTCATGGTATAGCGTGTGAAAAGGAAAGCGTTTTCTGGCTTCAGGAGCTGTTTCTCTTTGAGAGACTCATAGTATTCCTTGATGATAGCGAAGCCTTCTTTTTCCTTTCCCTGCTCCATATAGTGCAAAGCCCAGGCATTGACGAGTTCTGGAGTGCGTTCACCTTTATTATATCTCTCCTCCATAGCCTTGAGACTCATCTTAGGATCTATGCCGGCAGAAATCTTTGAGAGGAATGTTTCGGCGTCCATATATCCCTTTATCTCGCAGTTTTTGGTGCCATTGGCATCGAGTACATAGAATGTAGGATAAGCAGTGACACCGAGTCGCTTGGCATCAGCGGCGCCTTCTTTCTCTGCATTGAGCTTGATGCAGACGAATTTCTTGTTCATGAAGTCGCCGAGAGTCTTGTCTGGAAAGGTCTGTGAAGCCATTTTCTTGCATGGTCCGCACCAGTCTGTGTAGAAATCCACGAAGACGAGTTTCTTCTCTTTCTTTGCTGCGGCGAGTGCCTCATTGAGGTTTATGTGTCGGAAGTCAGTCTGTGCAGACACTGATAGTGCGCAGAATGCCGACATTGCTATTAGTGATATTCTTTTCAGGTTCATGGTTTTATATTTTATTCGATGTTTCTCTGACCTGCAGTAGAGTTACGATATTCGAGTTTCACCACTCTGAGGTCGGTCTTCCAGTGGTCGGTAAGCTGTTCCACTACGATATTGTTGACATCGTCCTTGATGGCATACTTGTAGATATTTCCCTTGTTGGCATCGCTATATGTGCATACACGGAACTCAGAATCGCTGTTTGTGGAAGCGCGGTCCATTCCCATGTATGTGATTTCATCGCCGAAATCCTTTGCCATGACGCACTTATTAGCAGCATAGTTGATTACATAGAGCTTTGAGCCAACGGTATAGAGCAGGTAAGGCTGCTTGGTGAAGAAAGCAAAGAATGTAGCTTTGTCCATGTCTGTAGCCTTGGTCTTGTCGATATTATATGCGCGGATTTTCTTTGATGCGGAATATCTTGAGCCTACTTGGAACTGATATACGAAGAAACTATTCTCAGTATCCTTCATCAGAGCATAGCTGTTGCCTGACACTGTGGCATTGAATCCATATACGAGGTCACGCACTGGGGTGTATTTCGCCTGGTTCCAATAGAATGTCTCGGATGTGGCAATATCAGCAGATTCCAAATATTTGCTACAAGCAGTAGGAGCGGTGTACATGCTGAATACGCAACAGAATGTATGATTCGTCAGGTCATATAGCATAAAGTCTGTGAAATTGTTACCATAAGCATTATTCTTGAAGAATACAAATGGTGCAGGCTTAAAGAGTTCAGTACTTGTAGAAGAGTATCTGTTACAAGGGTTGCCATATATCTCCGGACCTGAGCCGAAAGAACCGCCAAACAATTCGTTGTCAGTGATGGAGAAGCGTGTACGTGTTCTGTTGGTATTTGCAGAACCATCTGCAACAAGCGGACAAATGGTGACGAGGTGCATAGGTTCAGAAACCGGGATTGTAGGGAAGCATTTGTCCTCCATAGCCGTCTTTTTCACGTCTCCAAACTTGGAGAGAGTAGGGTCTCCCTCGATTTCTACTGTCTGGTCAGCCACAGAGATGAGGTTCATACGGAAAGTGCCAGAATAAGAAAACTGTGCATCGTGGCCAGTGAAGATAAGGTTTTTCGGATTCTTTATCTTGAGTTCATTCTTATAGATGTCCCTGAAGAACATGGTGTCGCGACCTTCTATGAAGCTGACGAAGTCCATAGCAACCTGTCCATCAGGCTTTGCGCCATAGATATAGTATCCCTTTACGAATGGACTCACTGCTGTCACTGTGGTGGATTTTTCGGAGAGCATTCCGTTTGTAGTGTCATATACGCGTAATGAAATGGTATATGTAGCAGGGTCATGATCCATCAAGTAATCGAGATTTTTCTCGGTACCGATTGTAGTAGTGATTTCTTTTTCACCTACAGACTGTGTGAGAGTCCATTGATAGCGGTATTTGCTATCATCATCTCCATATACAGAACCTTTGAGCTTTGGCTCTATCTTCACGTGGTCTTCGTGGGCGACGGCAGTATATGAATTTTCAAAGTTTTCAAACTCTACAATATTTACATCTGTGGCAGCATCTGTAGTCTTGTCATCTATACAAGAAGAGAAGAGAGACAGGGCAAGCACAGACAAGCCCAGAGCTGTGATATTCAGTAATTTCATAATTATGTTCTTTTTTTTAATTCCAATAATATGGCATTGCATTCTTTCGGGCATGATAATGGATTGTGGCACATGATAATGGATGCTCCACTGTCTATGCCATACAATCCATCAGCATTCTGCTAACTTCTAATTACTTATAGAATGAAACTTGATCAAGCGTCATGCCCTGTGCCCATCTATATCGTGTATCTGCATTAGTGCAATAGCTTACCCACATCAGTGTACCGTCCTTTTCAAGAACGACATGGTCAGGTCCGAGCTTTGCCTGCTCTATGAGGTATTTGCCTAATTTCTCGCAATAAGACGTGAATCGTGAACTTGGCATTGTGCCCATAGTCTCGAATGCGCTGAGGTCGCAATTACAGAGTTCCATCATGAGACGTATCTTCTTGGCACTGAAAGCGCCTCCAATACCGCCCAGTGCAGAGCCCCACCATCCTTTAGGCTGTGTCATGGTGTCATAGATGAAGATATTATGTATGCTTGCATCTGCATTGACATCAAACTCCTTGGATGACTGTGAGCCTCCTACGGTGACGTAAGAGAAGTAGCTTCCAGGTTCGCCATACTCCTTGAAATTGGTGATGAAGTGCTCATTAGGGAGCAATCTGATCTGGAGACGCACGGTGTCTTCGAATATTTCTTCAGTGCGGTGTGCCTTGAAACGTATGGTGTCAGAGGTCTGTCCAGCCTTTATGACGCGGTCGGTCTGTAGGTCGGAGAAGTCGATGTCAAGGCGTGCAGTGGTGCTGTCTGCCACTACCTCAACCTTGTATGGACGGTCATGGTCGGTGGATACGCCGGTAGTCCTTACCGGAATCACCACTTCGAGGTCATTTTTCATGACATTTCCGAAGGACACCTCTGTGCTGAGACGGTGTGGCCAAAGCTTTTTCTCGATATGACTTGGATATAATCGAACGTCGAAATAGAGTGCGTTTTCACCCTCATAGTCCATCAGTTCCTCTTCGCATGACGTGAGTGAAACGACAGAGAGGATTATCGCTCCGATGATATATAATGTCTTTTTCATAATCTGTGCAGTTTAGTTATTTTGTTACACGCTTGTCCATTTCCACCTTAGGCATTGGCCATGTATAGTTACCGATGTCCATTGTCTTGGTTGTCTTGTCGCCATCGCAGGCATCAGACATCACTGACGTCATGGCATTACGCTTGTAATAGAAGAAGAGCTGTCCTTCGCCTATCACCTCACGCATGAATTCCATGGTGATATAGTCTTTTATCTGCTGTGCTATGTCCTTGTCGTCCTTGCCTTCAGAGTTGATTTCGATGTTAGGAGTATTGCGGTGCAGCCTTATCTGGTTTATCATTTCGAGGGCTTCGGTGTAATTGCCCTTGTCGAGTTCGCACTCTGCAATGATGAGATATGCCTCAGAAAGGCGGATAAGCGGAAGCATATACTGTCCCACCTTGGAAATATCGCTCAGGCTGGATCCCTTTGACTGGTCAGGACCGAGGAACTTTATGAGGTAATATCCGCTCCATTCATTCTCAGTATCGCCGCTGTTCACTCTGCCTACAGTCCACTGATACTTGCGTCTGAGGTCGTTGACGTCATCTATGAAGTGAGACATCTTGTTGTAATTATGAGAAGGGTCCCACCAGTTTTCGCCAGTCTGCTGCCAGTTGGAGAAGAACAAAGCGGAATTCATGTTGAGAGTTGTGGCGAAATGGCTGTCATAGAAAGAAGAACGCTTGCTGTCATATACTGCAAACATCACCTCGGAAGAGAAGAGTCTGTCAGGATTGTCGTCCTTAGGCTCTTCGAGGTCAGACTTCTTGGTCCATGGGAATGCGCTGAAATTATATTTGTTTCCTTCAGAGTCTTCTCTCTCGGTAGTGTTCTGCTTGATGACTTCCCTTGCGAGTTCCTCAGCCTTTTCCTTGTTTCCCATCCAGAGATATACGCGGGAAAGGAGGAGCTTTACGGCGAAATAGTTGAGGCGGAACTGGCGATAGCGCAGTGTAGGTTTCTCTTCAGATACGCTTTCGCTCTTAGGTCCATCTTCTCTTACGCGGTCTTTTTCGAGCAGTGTAGCAGATTCTTCCAGGTCGCGAACTATCTTTGCCATCACATCCTTTGCAGGAAGCAGCGGCTGTATCTCCTTGGATGTGGACTCCTGATAAGGGATAGTGATCTTGTTCTCTGTATCAGGGCTATAGATAGGACCATAGATACGCATGAGGTCGAAGTGGAGGAAGGCGCGCAGGGCGAGCGCTTCACCCTTGACGTAGTTGTAATACTTCTGTGAGAGCACCTTGTCGTTTGCCACATGCTCCAGTATTACGTTGAGGTTTGCGATGTTGGAATACTGTGCAGTCCAGAGGCTGTTGTTGGCATCCTCTATCTGGTCGTACTTGAATGTGGCGTAGTTGATCATCTGATGCTCATTGAGAGGAGAGACATGGTAATACTGTGCCATGACGTCAATTCCGCCACGGGTGAGCATTTCCTCATAGTTCTCGTTCATTCTGATATAGCATCCTGTAAGGGCTGAGAGGTATCCGTCATCATCAGAGAAGAGCACATTCTCCATGATAGCGTCTTCCATCTCCACATTGAGCCAGTCGTTGCAGGATGTGGCTCCGCAGATGAGCACGGCGGAAGCCATTGCTGTTATTATATTGTTCTTTAGTTTCATAGTTGTCATTGATTGTTAAGTGATTAGAAGCGGAGTCCGAGTGATACGTTGAATGAGCGTGAGAATGGATAGTTGAGTCCACGTTCTTCCTTGATCGTAGAGAAACGGAACAGGTCGTTGGCATAGATACGTACATTCATTGACGTCAGACCGAGCGGACGGAGGAATGGAGCCGTAGTGGTGTCATAACCGATAGACATACTTCTGAGGCTCATCATGTTCTCAGTCTTGATGAAACGTGAAGAGATGTTGGTAGGCGAATTGTCGTTGATGCGCTTGAACTTGGCAGCCTGACCCGGTGTCTTCCATCTGTCAGTGAGGGCTCTGCGATCCTGATTGTATATCAGTGAAGCCTCGCTGATGTTCTCCACCTTTGACATGAGGGTGGTGAGCTGCTTTTCTCCACCGAGACTATACTCGAATGTGGCATTGAATGAGAACTTTCTGTAACGCACGTTGAGACCGAAGTTACCACGCATATCAGGTGTCATATCGCCTACTATGACTTCATCCTTTGAGTCCCAGAGGTAGGTGTATGTGCCGTCCTTCTTGATAAAGAGTTCGTCACCGCGTGAAGGGTCGATGCCGGCAGAGCGTACTGCCCAGATGGCAGATGTGCTTGCGCCGTCATAGTATCTCATCATGGTCTGGCTTGCGCGGCCTTGCTCATTGAGCTTTTCGAGGAGGTCACCGATCTTGCCGTACTTTGTAGTGGTGTGTATGGCATTGGCATTGAGGCGGATAGTCATGTTGCGATTGCGGAATGCCTCATAGTTGACGGTGAAGGTGAATGTCTTGTTGTATGTAGCGCCGATGTTCATAGGCACCGAAGTGACACCTGTGGATGACGGCATATCCACACGCATGAGCTCAGGGTCAGAGTCGGAGGTATGGTAGTTTAGGTTTACCATCAATTTGTTGTCGAGGAATCCGAGGTCGAGACCAAGGTTGTGGGTCTTCACTCGCTTCCATCTCAGTCCGGTGTTACCCCACTGTGTCACGTAAGTGGCAAGTCCCCAAGGGTTGCTGTAGCTGTTATAATACTTATATACGCTGTTGGAGAGCTTGGCATCAAAGTTGTCGCTGCCTGGTTCGCCATAGGTATAGCGTATCTTCATGTAGCTGAAAGCCTTATTGTCAGCGAAGAGATTCTTGAAGAATTTCTCATTATGGATATTCCATGCTCCACCTACAGAGATAGAAGTGTAGAATGGATTGTTGATACCAAACTTTGAAGCACCGTCACTACTGAGGTTGAAGTCGAAGAGATAGCGCTGGTCGAATGAGTAGTTGGCATTGAAATAGAATGAAGCATTACGGGAATTGCTGACAGTGGATGAAGGCTTTGAACCCTCGGTATATCCATGAGCGAAGTTAGGATTATAGAATTTGTCAGTGGTATATCCCGTTGCATTGAATGAAGATGAAGAGCTCTTGCTGTCATGCAGTGAAGCACCGCCCACGAGGTTGTAGGAATGTACGCCTATGATACCACCGTAATTGACGGTGAAACGGGCAGTGTAACTTGTGGTGCTGGAGTGGCTTTGGCTGTATGTACCCTTCTTTTCGTCAGGACTTTGCGCATACATCGTAGCGAAAGGCGAAACGAAGCGCTCGGTCTCGCCGCGTGATGTGTAGAAGTTTACGCTGCCCTGGATGCGGAGACGCTCGATAGGAGTGTATTCCACGTTGAAGTTTTGAGTATAGCTGAGCTGGTTGTTCTTGTTGAAGCTTCTCTGATTGAGGTCCCAGATAGGGTTATAGACAGGAGTGGTGCCATTGAGATAGCCCACGATCATCTCCGGTTCGCCTTCATCATTGTATTTCTTGTAGAAAGGATTCATCCTTGCGAAGTTGGAGAAACTTACAGTCTCCTGGTTGGAATCGAGGTAACCGATGCTTGACTTGGAGTAGAGGTTGAACTTGTTGACACGGTATCTCAAGTCGATATCGCCAGTCACGTTGTCGCGGTCAGAGCCTTTCATGACGCCCTGCGTATCGCTGTAATAGAAAGTCATGCCATACTGGAAAGCGTCATCACCGCCCTGGGCGTTGAGGCTGTGAGTGCTGGTGAAGGCATTGCGGAGAGGTTCGTTCATCCAGTATGAGTCCTGACCGGACAGCACCTGGGCATATTCATCGAAATAGTTCTTGCGATCTGCCTCTTTTACAGGCTCGCCGTTGGCATCAAGTTCGCCGAAGTGGCCTGAAAGGCGTTCAAATTCCAGTTTCTCCTTGGAATTCATAAGGTCGTAATCACGGAGGTCAGCAAATTCAAACTTGAAGTTGCCATTATAACTGAAGCGCAGACGTCCGGCTTCTGGCTTCTTTGTCTCTACTACAACAACGCCGTTGGCTGCCTTTGAACCGTAGAGAGCGGCAGAAGCGGCATCCTTCAGGATAGTGATGCTCTCGATGCGGTCCATACTGAGGTCGGAGATGCGCTGGAGAGTAGTCTCGAATCCGTCGAGGATAAAGAGAGGCTGGTCTGGGTTCGTGCTGTAAGTATCGGTAAGACCATTGATGGAGTTGGTACCGTTGATGTTGATATTCATCGCAGTATTAGGGTCGGCACCCATCAGATTGTTTTCCATAATCTGGAAAGAAGGCTCGAGAGCGGCAACGCTTTGCAGGATATTCATGCTGCCGATTTCCTTGAGCTGCTCCTGACGGAGAGTGGTAACGCTACCTGTGAAGCTCTCTTTGTTTCGCTTATAGATACCTGTCACCACGGTTTCGTCGATGAGGTGTCCGTCATCCTGCATGATGACGTTGAGCTTCTTGCCCACTTTGGCTCTCACTTCCTGCGTCTTCATACCCACGTATGACAGGACGAGAATGACATTGTCCTTGTTAGTGACGATGGAGAATTTACCTTCCGCATCAGTCACCACGCCCCCTTTGGCATTTCTCACCTTGACAGACACACCGATGAGCGGTTCCCCGTTTTCATCCTTGACGTAACCTGTCAGTACGTACTGTGAGGTACTCGTGATTTGCTGAGCACTCTGTACGGCATGATTGTTCATGACGGAGTTGACCCCCTTTACATCTCCAGCCGCTATCGCACTGCCTGGTACGAGCGCTGCTACTGCAAGTGTCAGCATGAACTTGTTTGCTTTGCTAATCTCTTTTGCCATAGAATTGTTTAGTTGTTGTATTAAAATGTGTTTCTTTTATGTCTATTTGTATGTGTTTGTGTGTTGCATGAAATGTAAGCCTCGATGTGAAATCATGGTCTTGACGTAAGCTATTTTAAGATGGAATAATGCAGTGTGTCACGCATCCGCTGGTTTCCCTTTTAGGATTGTAAGCAGGGCGATATTGCAAATATTCGTTAAATGCGGGGGCAAAGTTACTAAAATATCTTGAAAGTAAGAATATTTACGCTAAAAAATGTAGCATTTATTTCTAAAATTTCTTATTTCTGACTGTTTTGTGCGCATTTTCATTCACGAAAGCTTACATTTTGAAACCTTTTACTTACTTTTTATTGTCATAAATACAATTTATCCCAAATCGGTCATTAGAAATTACAAGAAGTGTTTTCTAATGACCGATTTGGGGTTAAACCCACCATTTTTTCGTAAAGTTAACCCACCAGTTTATTTTTCTTTGGTTACGGATTCTTTGTTTTGGTCTTTTGTGGATAGTCCTTTAGTGCCCTTCAGAGCAATAAATGCTACTTTTTCACATAAATTCACATATTTCCGACAGTTTTTTACTAAAAAATAAAATGTCGAAATGTAATTCCACCCTTCCACCTCGCTGTAGTTATCACTCTGATAATCAGGAGATTATTAGTGGTGGAATTAGTGGTGGAATTAGGGTGGAACTTCACGTAATTCCACCATAGTTCTACCCTAATTCCACCTTGTCTAACACTCTGATTATTAAATGAATAACATCTCTGAGGTGGAAGGGTGGAATTACAAACGACAAAAAATATTTTTAGAGAATAATCGCCGAAAAGTTGTGAAGATATGTTAATTTGGGAATATTTCCTATCAAACAGCATCAATGTCAGTCAATATTGTCCTTCCCTCAGAAGCCATCCCGAGCGCTTTCCTTGAGGGGTAAACCCTCTTTTTTACCTTGGGGAGATGAATAGTTGTGTTCTTCGTCTTGCGACCAAAGATGACAATTCGTTAGCCTCCAAAAATCCCCTCCAGAGAAGGGTAGGGGATGGCTATTGTAAAAGCTATGTTATTGCAGTGTAAAAGCTATGTTATTGCAGTGTAAAAGCTA
>SAMEA104315420__coassemble_342_pt1 | contig 33979 bp, 20 predicted proteins | sample SAMEA104315420__metabat2_high_PE_027 | metagenome-assembled genome bin SAMEA104315420 (sample SAMEA104315420) | gut metagenome | biome: Monkey gut; feature: monkey-associated habitat; material: faeces | place: China | collected 2013
TGCACCCTGCGCCGGTGACCGTTGGTTCAGCCCGTTTCAACCGTACAGTTCGAAAAAAGGCGACAAGACCATAACACATGAGGATAAATGAAACGACAATGCGGGGCAGAAGAAAATAAATCTTCTGTCCCGCATTTTATGGAAAAAACTTAACTATTTCATTCTACTTGCAAGAAGTTTATCCAACTTCAATCTGACGCTGAACCTTCTTCTCGTCTTCCTTATTGATGACCTTAGGCATAGTGACTGTCAGTACGCCATTCTCTACTTTGGCAGTGATTTCTTCCTTTACGATGTCATCCGGCAGTTCGTAGGTCTGCTGATAGTTTGAGTAGTTGAACTCACGACGGAGATAATGCTCCTTGTGTTCCTCTTTACTCTCTTCCTTATGCTCAAGCTTATTCTCAATGGCGATTTCGAGATTGCCATCAGCATTGATGGATACTCTGCAGAACTCCTTCTTGATTCCAGGTACTGCCATTTCCATTGTGTAAGTCTTGACGTCTTCCTTTACGTTGACAGCTGGAGCTGTTGCTTTCATCTTAGGCATCCATGCGCTGTTGAAAAAGTCATCGAACATTGTAGGGAACCAACTGTTTGAATTCATAACTGGTAACATAATAACCTCCTATTTTAATTAGTTTATTTTTTGTTTTTGTTATGGCTTCGAGTTGTTTGGAGTATTGCTCCTACTGAGCTTTCCGCTTTCACCGTCACTTATTGCAACCTATGTGCCAACCATAAAAGCGATGTCATGATGACCGCAAAGTATAATTTATTTAAGAATTGCTGACAATATGTCAACCACGTTGTCAGTTGGTACTGTCTTCCAGACTGACTCTGACTGGACTAAAAAAATATCAATAGAGAAAAATAAGAAAAAAATAGAAAAAATATATTTGTTTGTTTTTATTTATTGATATTTTATTTTTATCTATTGATATTTTTCGAACTGTATGGTAGAAAAAACCTGTCTTGCCACTCAGACCATCCGCAACGTGCTTCTTTCGCGCTACGAATGTACTGAGATGCAAGACAGGTTTTCTGTTTTCATTCAAGTCTGAATCCTATCAGAAGTCAGAGAAAGCATTGTCATCAAAGAACCAATCAGTCTTTTTGGCATAATCACCCTCTGATACGTTTCCTGTGTTATCAGTATTTAAAGTATTATCATCCATCGCATTGTAATCAACATCAGGAGCTGCAAAATCGCTGGCAGCCTTACTGAGACTACCGAGTAGTTTTGACTCTTCTTCATATTTTATAACGAAGATTGTCGGAATAATATAATCTTTTTTCATCTTTGTGACAATTATTTCTTTACATATTTCTTACCATTAACTATATAAACGCCTTTAGGCAGTCCGTTAAAATTAAGAGCTTTACTACGAACCAACTGTCCATCTATGGAATAGACATCAGCAGAATGAGTAAGGATACCACTCTCAAAGAGCAGATTTTCAATGCCTGTAGTATTGTCTTCATCATTTTCAAAACCGTTTACATTCATACTTTGTAGCGAAATCGCCTTTGCGCTAGCACTTACCCTATTAAAATAGATGTAAGATCGGTAAGGTTTTATCTTCATTCCATCTTTAGGAATACGTGAGAGAACACCATTATTCGTCACTACGTAAGATCCTTCATTAAGCGTAGTATTAATGAATGTACCCTTAAAGACGAGTGCATCGCTCTGCATTGGCTCTGTAAAAGAATATGTATTTCCATCAGTTCCTACACTAAAAAGCGGACTGTCAGCCTCACCGAATGTGGCGCGGGTTGTTATGATGCCATTATTGATGACTGAATGGTTTGTCTTATCATTATCTGTCTTATTGGTAGGGAAAATAAGATAAGGATAACCGGCGATGATGTCCTGATTGGCATGCTCGATAAACATCACTTTCTTGTTGGAAGTGTCGATGTTTTTCATCAGCACCACCATGGTTCCGTCGCCGAAGACCTCCTCTATCTGTCTCCTATTGATGGAATAAGGCAGACAGATGGCATTCCAATAGTTCTTGTGGAACGTGCGTTTAAGCGTGACATCCACATTCTTTTTTATAAGTGCAGAATAGTCTTTTGTATCGTCGAGCGTGACACCATTTTCGTCTTTTGAAACGTTCACAAACTCGCCAGTTGCCCTCCATTCATCATGCTTAGCGTCAGGCTGCACTATTTTATATATAGCATGTTTGCCACTCTCGAAGGTGAAACCTGCCAGTCCGAGCTTTGCCGTATTTGAGAAGATGTAATAGGTCTTGCCTGGAAGCACATTGAATGTGTATCTTACAATGCCCTTGGTGATAATCGCATGGCCATATTTATCAGTGCCAAGTTTGAAGACATGTTGCTGCATACCGGGATTAGGCCAGTTGTCGAGGAATGACCATTTAATGTTAAAATCATTGATCTTGTCGAAAGACTTCATCGTTGCTTGATTATAAGCGAGTTCTGGCTTCCCCCAGAAATACTCTGCTCTGGCGCGTCCATCATCTTTCCACATCTGTGCAGCGACCTTACTCTTGGTGTCAGCCACCACTTGCTCGACTATCTCGCCTTTTTCATCTGACACATATACCTTCTTGACCGTAACGTCGATAGGCTCATCTGAGCCATAGGGAACACCATCTATGGTCTTAGTCTCACCAGACGGCACATGACTGACACATCCCTCCTGCATCACATAGACAGAGATCAATCCTGCATCTGTAGGCTCTATCTTGATGTGCGAACCACGGCAAGGCAAGAGCCAAGGTGTCTTGTTGGCAACAGAGTTGTTGTTTGTCGGGGCAGAATAGTTGCCTGTTGTATTGTCATCCCCCTTCAGTTGCTCGCTCTTCGCCGCATAACTGCCATTTGTGGAGAACGTCGCTTTGGCATCATTGAAGAATTCATGGAATACATCTTCTTCCGTCTGACGGCTATTTGCAAGGTAACCATTTCGGTCAGCATTCTTCTCGAATTTATGTCCTTTCCATAATTCTTTTTTCGAATATGAGTCTGTATTACCATAATAAGTACCATTATTATAAGTCCATCCTCCGAGTGTCACTCCGACTGTCTTGTCATCATTATACAATGTCTGACCGACCGTGTAACCCTGATCATCAGCCACCTTGTAGAATGTACCTTCCTCTGGCGTCACTACAATCTCATAGGATGAGAAGATACGATTTGATGGCTCAAAGGCATACTGGTCATAGATGTCACAATCATACTTATTCTCGTCATTGATGAGCTCTGCCGTTATCACAGTGCTGCCGGCTATGCCATGCAAAGTGACGTTTCCGTTATCGTCAATGGAAGCCACATGAGGAGAAGAACTCGTATACTTGAAATGATAACTCGTACCATTAGTGTGTGAATTCAAACGCTCTACTCCATTGACATACAGTTCCTTACGTGGAAGTGAGTTCTCAGAAGGATTCGTCACCACACTAACCTCTTTATTATTATTATCCACAAACTTTATCTGTGCGAAATACTTGTTAGTGGCTTCCATTCGGATTATGTTTATGTCAGATGGCATAGTAATGCTGGTTTCTCCAGATGTTGTACCACCAACCTTGAACAATGTTCTAACACAACCCTGACTTGGCGAAGGAGTATTGCCTAATATAGCTACATTCTTTAACTCAGGATTATTCCAATTCACATTATCTTTTTCCTTGTATTCCATCCTCACATAGGTATCCTTTGCCAGATTGGAGAACATCACCTTGACGCCCTTTGAAAGATGGAGAGCACCGCTCTTTGCATCTATCTGTATCTTTTGTTCACCATTAGTGACAAACCGCAAGCCCTTGAAAGCAGGAATCTCAGTGATTCCATCATAGGTCAATGCTGCTGCTGAGGAGAAATTGGTATTGAGCGTATAAACGCCATTGGATGAAGCCCACATGTTCGTGTTCTTGTCCAGCAAATCATGATTGCAGAAAATGTTGTTTTCCAGATTTCGATCGAAATGCCAAACTGACGGTGAATAGTTCTTCTTCTTGATAATCTCATTGATCTCACGCTTTGATAGCACACGATTATAGATTACGATGTCGTCATAGGCAAACGCCACGTCATAGGCGAATGTCACATTTCTGGCATTGGCACCACCGAGCACTATGCTTTTCAGTCCGCTGATATATTTATCGAGCGACCCGGCATTATGCGTGGCATAGCCACCCAAACATGTCGGTTCTCCATCCACATACATATTATATCGTGACAGGTTGTCATACATTTGGTAAGTGATGTAATGCCAGTTGCAGTCCTTATAGAAATTCCTGTTGTAGAAACCCTCTTTGGACTTTGTGTCACACAATCCTCCAAAATTTCCATCACCGCTATGATATTCGAATGCGCCGGCACCGTCATTCATATTCATATAGCCGGTAACTCCACCATTGCATTTGATATTAAACATATGAGGATTTCTTACGTCATTGTTATCTTTATCTTTCTCATTCTCACTATAATACTTATCTCCTGCAATATAGAACATTGACGGCTCGTCATAAGCCAGTCCGCGATTGACTGCTATATTTCCATTTACCCAGAATCCTATTGTCACCTTACCTGTGGTTTGTATTCCATCTATACCATCATGGCCAGAAAGAGATTTCTTCTCACCCAATACGACACGCATATAGTCTGACGCGCCATATCTGTCATAGATATCTGCATCAGGGATATTCTGGAAATAATGTCCGAAAACAGCATCCTTCACGATATACTTATCCTTATTGACAATCTTGCCATTTTGGATGCCAAGTCGGCTCTTCAGATAGAGTGTCATATTATCGTTAACAGAAGGGAGATCGGCTCCATAGCCTGATATTATAGGATTAATGTCAACATTTTCGAATGTCAACTCAGCCAATTTACCATTTGTGAGGTCGATGGAGGCATTATCCTGGCTGTCATCCTTTACGTCATCTGGTCTGTAGGATCCTTTATGGATTTCAAGCAGGGTGCATTTACTGTTGGTATTTGAAAACTTGAGCTCAAGAGAAAACTCCGCGCCCTCTCCTACTTCAAACTCATACAGCACATTGGTAGTATGGTCAGGGATGCCACTGTTGTCGACTACCTTACGTGCAACGGTCTCTGCACCGGTGAGGATATTTCGCAATGTCACTGATGATCCATCTTTAGATGCGCTCGTCATCTTAGCATATAGGGTGTGCTTTCCTGGAGTGAGCTGGATGGAATTATAGACATTATGATTGCCGTTACAATATTGATCAGCACTTGTACAACCTTCGATCGAACACGTAGTTTTGCCTCCTCCACCGTAAGTCAGCGACCTACCATAGTCATTTACCTCATGCTTCCAACCGTAGTAAGAGGGGCTTGAGCTGTTGGTAATATTCGCGTTTATCGTTGTCATATCCCATTTCCACTCTATGTCAGACTTATACATATCTGTGGTCTTGTCTTTGAAGAAATTCCAAAGATAAGCAGGTGCGCTCGCTTCCACATTATGCATAAGTCCATCAAATGTGACAGTGGTGACAGGCACTCCATTCACACCATTCACACCATTCACACCTGTGAAATCATATCTCTTGAATTGATGCGTTTTACCATTCACATTGGTCGTCCAGCCCGTATTAATAACCGGCTTTGAGAGGTCGCATCCATTGCGGAACAGGAGATTTTCTATGATGGTGTGGAGATGCTTGATGCCAAGTATTTGATCACTATTGCCATGCATATGGATAAACGGAATAGGGTTTTCCGTAGCGAGGTTCATGTGAAACTCATTGAGAGGGTAGCCACTGCATGAACCGTATGCCGCAAATGTGCCATTGAGCACTTTCGCACAAGCGTATGTCATCATGCCGCCCATGGAGAATCCACAGAGGTAGAACTGCTTCGGATTCACTGAGATATGACTATTCTGATCTGTCTGTGTCTGATAGTCAATCTTTATCTGATCCACAAGTGCCTTGATAAACTTTGTATCTGCATTCTCTTTTCCAGTGGCTTCCCAGCCCGTACCTCCTCCGAAAGCATTATGCCAGTCACCAGGATAGTCATTTCTATCCTGTTCACTTCCACCATTTCGTCCTTGAGGATAAACCACGATGAAGCCTTTCTCCTTGTCCTTGGCAAGTGAGGTGAAAACGGGTTTTCCTCCTTCATTCGGATTATCGTTATTATAACGTCCGTGGAGAGAGAATACCACTGGCACATTCGGTTTTCCTGCCAAAGAAGCAGGTACATAGAGCCAGTATTTACGGGTTTTGCCATCGACAGTTATAGTGCGTTCCTCATTTATTCCTACTTTCTCTGAGGAATAGATTATCTTTGACAAATAGATAGCTGATGATGATTTATTCAGGATTGTCAATTCGGAACTGTTAACTGGGCAAATTACTGCAGTGCCTGTTCCATTGTATTGCGTATCTGCAACTGTGAGATTATACGTTGTTTCTGCTCCGAATACGAGGCAAACCTCAGTAAACTTGTTGACATATGAGGACAGTGTGACTGTCTTATTTTCGTACAGAATGATGTTATGGTTGGCATCACGTTTGTTACTTCCTTCAAACACGGCAGTCGCTCCAGCTGTGGTATAGACGAAAGAGTTTTTTCCCCCGTCCCATTGTCCACCTTCATCACCGTAACATGGGATGGTCTGATTATAATCGACAATATCATCGAGCCAAAACTCCTGGACATAGAACACCCTATCGGTCTCACCAGCTGCGTTATCGCCTGCAAGTCCAATCTGCGTTATCTTTGCCACATCGGCTTCGGTCATCTTTGCTCCAGTATTCTGATTCACGAAATCTTCCCATTTGTAATGCCTGGTAACATAGCCATTGCTTTCTGGAACATTGACTTTAAAGGTGTTATTATCTTTGTCGGAAGTCTTTGCAATTATTCTGAATTTCACTCCCTTTGCGGTCAGACGCACTCCAGTGGAATTTGTGCCAGTCAAATCTTTGTAAAGAGGGAAATAATTGTCCCATTCCTCCTTAGTCTTTACCTCAAGAGCTTGTTCATACTCATTATATACTTTATATTCTACAGACTGCACATTGTTACCTTGATTCGTGAGTACAAATTTGGATAAGTCATATCTTTGAGTATTGTTCTGTATATCAATGTCGAATTTGGCTGTTACTTTGGTCTCCACATTTATATTATCCACTGTGTATGATGTTTCTGTTGAAAGCAAATTATTATTCGCATCATACCAGCCGAGGAATTTGTATTTTCCCTGCTGATTCTTGAAAGCAAAGGTCGTGGCTTGACCTGGCGCTACATAGCCATCAACAGGAAGCTTCCAGTCCAGATGTCCTTTCTGATAAACATCCGGCTCTGCTGCACCGTTTGGGTAAACGGTACACTGGATATGTATTCCATCAGCAAAATTGGCTTTGTAATTAAGGTCTTTAGTCACTTCCACTTCAGTAGGGTTACTGTATCTACCTGTGCCATCTCCTCCCCAGCCTGTAAAGACCACATTTTCAGTGTTCGGTTTAGCATAGAATTTCACTTTGGTGTGGTTCGGCACTGTTGCATTTTTGTGTTGCGTGTCATCATTGCCTACAGTAAAGTAAACAGTACCTTTAGCAGCTTCAGATGGTGAAACTGTAATCTTTGACTGACCTACCAAGACGATGGAATTAGGGTCAAGGGTTATAGATCCAGTATCGGAATAGCCACCAAACCTGATATTATCGACTTTAGATAAATCCACATTTTTCAGTACTTCTTGATTTGAGAAATCAAGATACTTTTCTCCACTGAACCGGAAACCTATGTATGCTACCAAGACGTCGCCATCCATAAAGCAAACTCTATAGGCATTTGTATAATTGCTGGTGGTAAATTTCAATGCCACATAGTCCTTTCTGAGTTTTCCCTCCAATCCTGTGAAGATGGTCATGAGGTTGTTGGTGCTCGCTGTCCAAGAATACTCGTTCTTAGTGCCATCCCAAAAGCCATTACCTGCAGGTGTCCCTATCGTGGCTTTCAAATCTTCTCCGGCATAGATACCGTTACTACCGGTGATGAAAAACATCATCACCATAAATGTTCTAAGGAAGAGCGACCTACAGACGCCACTTCCTCTGTTGCTGAAAGAATGTAAATTCATATTTTTGTGATTTTAATTTTTCGGACTATTGCTCTTTGTCATCGGATAACAAATTGGCTTTTTCTCGTCAGAAATAGAGTTTCGTCAGATTATCATTTGTTCATAATTGAATTTTTAGTTATCAAGTGATTGTAAGATTACTTGTTCTACAAGTGGCAAAATTACACTTTTCCCGATTATTTATACTTATATAATATTCCTATTTCTTACGCAAATGTAACATAAAGAGGAAAACATACGAAAATGTTACATGAGGAAAAGTTCGTGTTACAACAGAGAAAGTTGTTCGATTTTTCCACAAGAAAGCAGTGACTTACATAGCATTTCGCAACATCCTGTATATCAACACCTTGCAAAAGCATAGCTTTTACGTTGCAATAACTATGATATTACATGGTAATAACTATGCTTTTACGATGCAATAACTATGATATTACATCGTGAAAGCTTAGATATTGCGAAATCATACGATAGAGATTGGATTTTTGTTCTATTTTTCCTCTGTCGGTTCTGCGCTTTCATGAGACTATTATATCTGGCGAGAAAAAAATATCAATAGATAAAAACATGAAAAAAATATCGAACTGTATGGTTGAAAAAAAATATCAACAAACAAAAATAAACAAATATATTTTTTTCTATTTTTTCTTTATTTTCCTATATTGATATTTTACACTTCCCCACGACAGTGGGGACTGAGGGGAGATTTATTGCTTGCGAAAGATGAAATCGTCATTTCTTGTTTACTTGAGAGTTGGTACTGTCTTCCAGACAGCCGCCTACTTCATGTTTGTAATCCCGAGACTACGTCCCGGGTTACTCTCGCTTCGCTCGGTACTGTCTTCCAGACAGACTGACTGGACAAAAAAAATATCAATAAATAAACAAATATATTTTTATCTATTGATATTTTTTTGTCCAGTATTACTCCAACTATCATTCTTTCAGATACATTGAAATTTGCTGTTCTAAAGTGGGGAGATCGTGCGTGATGACATCCTTTAGTATATCGCCTTATTCTTTCCATAGCCTGAATCATGTGTTCCAGCCGGCTTATGTCTCTACTTTGTTCTCTCATAAATCAGGATTTTGTCTTTTTCAACAGATTCCTTTGCAAAAGGAAGCAATGTGCCTTCTGACACAAGATCGACCTTACGTCCCAGAATTTCTTCAAGGTCAGTCCACATACCAAAGAATTTCAGCCCTACAGGTCTGCTCTTGTCAAGTGATACGATAATGTCAATATCACTGTCTTTTGTCTCTTCCCCTCTTGAGAATGAACCGAACAGCCATGCTTTCAGTACAGGCTGTGTACTGAAATACTGTCGCAACAATTCTATAATTGCAAGTTTTCCCATGTCTGATGATGTTTGATATTCTTGATTGCAAAGTTACGTTATTTATTTGAAATACCAACTTTTTGTTCCTTTTTTTATTTATTTCTATTGTTTTCAGCTTGATTTAGTCATTTGGGTAGCCGAGGTCGGGTCGGGAATAAAACATCAATAGATAAATTGTCCTTTGTTGTTTACTTGAGAGTTGGTACTGTCTTCCAGACAGCCGCCTACTTCATGTTTGTAATCCCGAGACTACGTCCCGGGTTACTCTCGCTTCGCTCGGTACTGTCTTCCAGACAGACTGACTGACTGACTGGACAAAAAAGAAATATCAATAGATAAAAATGTTGTTTTGTTGTTTACTTGAGAGTTGGTACTGTCTTCCAGACAGCTGCCTACTTCATGTTTGTAATCCCGAGACTACGTCCCGGGTTACTCTCGCTTCGCTCGGTACTGTCTTCCAGACAGACTGACTGACTGGACAAAAAAGAAATATCAATATAAAAATGTTGTTTTGTTATTTTGTTGTTTTGTTGTTTTGTTGTTTTGTTGTTTTGTTGTTTTGTAGTTTTGTCGATTGCCAATACTAACAACTAAACCACAAAACAACTAAACCACAAAACAACAAAACCATATGACAGTTTACTTCTCCTCTGCATCGATGGCTTTAATCTTCTGACGTACAAGGTCGAGGTCGTCACGGAGACGCTCCATCTTGCGATTCATCTCATCGATGAGAGAGTTGCCCTTCTTACTTGTGGCAGAGAGGAAGGTGAGATTGTTCTCATAAGTCTGCAACTCCTGCTTCAACTGGTCGTAGCGACGGGTGAGACGTGAACGCTCATCGCTGACTGCATTCTCTCCACGCAGAGCTACGTCACGCAGACCACTCTTGAACTTGTCAAGGCGACGGCGGGCATTGCTGCTATGAAGCTTCTTGTAGAGCACATCGAGCACGTCATGATACTCGCGGAAGAGAGCGTCCTTCTCACGATAAGGCACATGACCAACGGCATTATATTCGCCAATCAACTGCTGCATCTTCTGCTGCAATCCTTCTACTTCAGCCTCTGCGAGCTCCTTGAGCTGAGCCACGATACCGCGCTTCTTCTCTAAGTTATCATTCTCTTCATGACGCTGACCTGCTCCTGCTGCATTGCGTGCCTCGAAGAACTTATTGCATGCTGTAAGGAAGTCATTCCAAAGCTGGTCACCGAGCTTGCGTGGCACCATGCCAATCTTCTTCCAGTCTTTCTGCAACTGGATAAGTTTATCGCTTGTAGCCTTCCAATCCGTAGAGTCAGCAAGTGACTGTGCTTCAGCTACGAGAGCCTGCTTCTTCTCGATATTCTCTGTATAACGGTCTTTCACGTCCTTGAAGAAAGCCTTCTTAGCATTGAAGAACATATCGCAAGCGTTACGGAAACGCTCGAAAATCTTCACATTCATCTTCTGAGGAGCAAAACCTATGGTCTTCCATTCAGCCTGAAGGTCGATAATCTGCTTTGACTTCTCCTCCCATTCAGCAGCTGTCTTAGGTACTTCAGCGGTGATAGCCTCCACCTTTTCGCAGATGGCTTCCTTCTTCTTGAGATTGTCTTCCTCCTGTGCGTGGATAGCTTCGAAGTGTGCAGCGTGCTTACGATTGATGACAGTGCTTGCCTGCTTGAATCTGGTCCATATTTCCTCACGCTTCTCTTTCTCTACAGGTCCGATCTCACGATACTGATTATGGAGCTCCTGCAACTGATGGAAAGCGCTGATGACGTCCTCTTCTTCAGCGAGCTTCTCAGCAATCTCGCAGAGGGCTGTCTTCATCTCAAGGTTCTTCTTGAAGTCGTACTCACGTGCCTCGATATTGAGCTTGAGCAGGTCATAGAACTGCTCTGTGACGAGTTGGTAGTTCTTCCAGAGGTCAGTAGCGTTTTCTGCCGGAACAGCCTTTATCTCCTTCCATTCCTGCTGGAGGTTTTTGACTTCCTGATAGGCATTGTTAGCCTCTTCCGGGGATGAAGCGAGCGTCTTGATGCGCTCAATGATCTCGAGCTTGCGCTTGAGGTTCTTCTGCTTTTCTTCCTCCTGTGCGAGGAATGCTTGCTGGCGTTTTTCACGAATGAGAGCCATTTCTGCTTTGAATGCCTGCTCTGTCTCGTCAGGTGTCACAACATACTGCATTGGGTCACCTCCAGCTTCGAGGAAGGCTTTCTGCTGAGCTTCGCGCTCAGCATTGAGCAATGAGTAGAATGCCACTTTGAGGTGGTCTATCTCCTGCTTGCTTGGGTTTTCTTCCTTTGAGAGTTCCTTAACGCGGTCGAGCACCTCCTGCTTATTGGCATAGATGCGCTTTTCTTCTACTTGAGAGTCCATCATTTTTCTGTTTTTGAGTAATGATTCGATGTTCACAAATTCTTATACGTGCTTTTTCTTCTTTTAAGAATGCACAAAATAGTATGCAAATTTATCTAAAATAAATGAAACTGCAAAAGAAATGTTTGATTTTTTTGTGTTAGTGACGGTGAAAAAATAAATTGGTATGATTTGAGCCTCATATTTTTGAGATATTTTCTTCACTCGAAGAGGGAGTATAGCGGGCTATATGACCGATGAGAGGGAAGAAAATAGCCAAAAAGATGAGGTTGAGAACAAATTGATATTGTACATTTTTCCCTCAAATCGTACCAAGTTATTTTTTTACCGTCACTTATTAGGTAGGATATATCGGAAAAACAGGAGAACAGTCGTGGATTTTGAGCATTTTTGGATGCTTATGACGTGACCATTCTCCTGTTTGTAAATATTTATCGTATTATTTCTAAATCAAATGCTTGAACCTCAGGAACCACCACGAACCGACGGAGACGAATACGGATATGATAATGGCTATAAGGAATCCGAAGGAGGATGTCTCCATGCCATTGATGAGGTTCATACCGAAAAGCGAGGATATGAGCGTAGGAAACATGAGGATGATACTCACGGAGGTAAGCGTACGCATCACGGTATTCATGTTATTATTGATGATGCCTCGATAGGTCTCCATCGTGGAATCAAGAATTTCCGAATAGATACGCGCCGTCTCTCGCGCCTGACTCATCTCGATGTTTACGTCCTCGATGAGGTCAGCATCAAGTTCGTCAATCTGCAGTTTAAACTTCAGTTTGAGCAAAAGCGTCTCATTACCACGAATTGACGTGATGAAATATGTCAGAGAGTCCTGCAGACGTGAAAGTCCGATAAGGCTCTCATTGTTCACGTTATGATCCATATCACGCTTTGCTTTGTCTATGAGGGTATTGATTTGCTTGAGACGTTTCAGATACCATATCGAACTGGAGAGGAACATACGGAATATCATATCCACATAATCGACGAAGCCTTCTCCACGACGTTGCTGATAACTGACAAAGTCTATCATCATATTTGTCTCAAAATAGCATACTGTGATAGTGACATCACGCTTGTGTATGATACCAAGAGGCACGGTGGTATATGGCGTACGGGAACGTATCTCCTTGACATAAGGAATACGCAGGATGACAAGCATCCATCCGTCATCGTACTCATAACGCGCTCTCTCATCGGCATCGGCGATGTCGGAGAAGAAATAGTCAGGGATGTGGAATTCTTCCTGTAAGTTAAGGCATTCCTCATCTGTAGGACACGTAATCTGTGTCCAACAATTTGGCTCCCACTCATTCAGCATGTGGATGCCTTTATTGGTGTTCCAATACGTCTTCATTGTCGCTGATTCTCTTTTAGAAAGGCTGCATACTAATATATTAAGGTATGAGAATCAGCCATAATGACTTTTTCTCACGCCTACATTTTCTCAGTATCAGTCGAATGATAATCGTCCATGTTTTTGTAAATAAAATTTTGTATTCTGTAAGTGCCTATAGTATTTAGCGATGCAAAAGTAATAAAAATAATCGGTTTAATGGGAATTCTTATGAAAAAAATTTCATTTTCTCAGAAAAAAACTTTAATTTTGCATCTTATAATGGGGGAATTATATACCCTTTTATATCATACATATATAATAATAGATTATGGCATCAGAAAACAATAACATCACTGAAGAGAAGAAAAGTCTCAATTTCATAGAGGCAAAAGTGGAAAAAGACCTCGCTGAAGGCAAAAACGGAGGAAGAATACAGACACGTTTCCCACCAGAACCTAACGGATACCTCCATATCGGACACGCTAAGGCTATCGCTATAGATTTCGGTATCGCTCAGAAATATGGCGGAGTATGTAACCTCAGAATGGACGACACTAACCCACAAAAGGAAGATACTGAATACGTAGAAGCCATCAAGCGCGACATCGAATGGCTCGGATTTAAATGGGGAAACATTTTATATGCTTCCGACTACTTCCAGAAATTGTGGGACCTCGCTGTGGAACTCATCAAGCGTGGCAAAGCTTACGTGGACGAACAGACCGCTGAGCAGATTGCTGCACAGAAAGGTACGCCTACACAGCCTGGACAGAACTCTCCTTATCGCGACCGTCCTGTAGAGGAAAGCTTGCGTCTCTTCGAAGAGATGAACTCTGGAAATATGGAGCCTGGCAAGATGGTGCTTCGAGCTAAGATAGATATGGCAAGCGATAATATGCACTTCCGCGATCCTATCATGTATCGTGTGCTCAATATGCCTCACTGGCGTACTGGCAACAAGTGGAACGCTTACCCTATGTATGACTATACTCACGGTCAGTGCGACTATTGGGAAGGTGTCACACACTCACTCTGTACACTCGAATTTGTCAGTCATCGTCCGCTCTATGACCTCTTCGTAGATTGGGCTAAGGAAGTAGCTGGCGACGATAAGCCACTCGATGACAACCGCCCAAGACAGACAGAATTCAACAAGCTCAACCTCACTCATATCCTTCTCTCTAAGCGCAACTTGCTCATGCTCGTAAAGGAAGGTGTCACTGCTGGTTGGGATGACCCTCGTATGCCTACTATCTCTGGTTTCCGCAGACGTGGATACAGTCCTGAAGGCATCGTGAATTTCATCAACAAAATCGGTTATACCACTTTCGATGCGCTCAACGAGATGGCTCTCATGGAGAGCGCTGTGCGTGAAGACCTCAACTCTCGCGCTACTCGTGTAAGTGCTGTGCTTGACCCTATCAAACTGGTTATCACTAATTATCCAGAAGGCAAGACAGAACAGCTTACTGCCATCAATAACCCTGAAGATGAAAATAGCGCTACTCACGAGATTACATTCTCACGCGAACTCTGGATTGAGCGCGATGACTTCATGGAGGATGCTCCTAAGAAGTTCTTCCGACTCGGTCCTGGCAAGCAGGTAAGACTCAAGAATGCGTATATCATACAGTGCTCTGAGAACCCTGAGGAGTGCATCGTAAAGGATGCTGACGGCAATATCGTGGAGATTCATGCTGAATATATCCCTGAGACTAAGACCGGAGAGGCTAATTCCAACATGAAGATTAAGGGCAAGACCATACACTGGGTCAGCACTCAGCACTGTCTTGAGGCAGAAGTACGCAATTATGACCGTCTCTGGATGGTGGAAAATCCTCGCGACGAGGTGGCTGCTTACTCTAAATCACAGGGTAAGGAGCGCATCGACATCGAGGATATGCGCAAGTTTATCAATCCTAATTCTCTTGAGGTGAAGAAGGCTTACGTAGAGTCTTGGCTCGTAAATGCCAAACCGCTCGACTATCTTCAGTTCCAGCGTATCGGCTATTACAACGTAGATACCGACTCTACTCCTGAACACCTCGTATTCAACAAGACCGTTGGCCTTAAAGATACTTGGAAGAAGAACTAATGATTCCTGCAGAATTTCAGAAATACATACGAAGCAAAGAATTCAAAGACCTGCTGGCAAAATACCAGCAGGCTTCTTTGAATGGTGAAGATATTTTCATCGACGAAGACGATCTCCTTGACATTGCTGAATACTACCACGTAAAAGGCAACGCTGACGAGGCTGAAAAGGTGACAGACTATATGCTGAGAATCTTTCCAGACAATACTAAAGCTCTGGTTTTCAAAGCAAGACGCGCTGTCATAATGGGTGACGTGGATAAGGCTGAATATTATTCCGACCTTATTACTGGTGATGAAATGACCGATGTAGTCTATCTGCGTGCAGAAATAATGGTGTGCAGAGAGAAAGTGAAAGAGGCTGACAATTATCTCGAAAAGCATTATGAGACTTTGCCAGAAGAGGATTTCGATGGAGAAACTACATCCCTCAGTATTTATGATGAAGAAGATGAGGAGGATGATGTAGTAACAAGAAGCGACTATGCTCTCGATATCGCAATGATGTTCTGCGACCACGGAGAATGGGAACTTTCGGAAAAATGGCTCAACAGAGTGAAAGATCCTGAACTAATAAACATAGGAGATTACCTCGAAATCAAGGCTATCCTGCTCACTGTACAGGAAAAATACAAGGAAGCAGAACCTATTTGGAATAAATATATCGACCTCGATGCTTATTCTTTAAGAGCTTGGTTGCAATTATCTCAATGTCAATTCCATACAGGACAAAGTCAGGAAGCAATACAAAGTGCTGAGTATGCCATTGCTATTGCTCCAGACGTTCCGGAAGCTTATATAGTGAAAGGCAACAGCCTTTTTTCTCTTGGAGACAACGAAGGGGCACTGGAATGTTTCAAGAAGGTACTCGAATTATGTCCTAATGACATTCAGGGAGAATTGCTTATTTCCTCCACACTCTTCACTATGGAAAGATACGAAGAAGGATATGAACACATTGTCACTGCAATATCACTGATGGAAGATGCTGACTTCAATGATATTCCCGAGATTGCACAGAGCGAAATCTATAAGCAGGCGGCTTATATTTGCACGGCTATGGGTAAAAAAGACGAGGCTCTGCAATATGCTGACAAAATATTACTCTCTGGGTTGAACGAGGAGAAAAGCAAACTGCTCAAAGCTGGCATATATTTAGAAAACCGTCAGACTGCTCCTGCTTTCGAAATTTTATCTGAAGTGCTGAAAGACTCAAATCATGACCCAAAGATGTATATCACTATTGGATGTATGCTCGTTGACTCTGGACTGATGGAGACTGGCTATGAAATGCTTACACAAACGTATAACATTTTGGACAAGAACGACATCGATTGCAACTTTGGATATGAGCGCTTGGCGTATGCTGCTCTTGTCATAGGCAAATATGATGATTTCCTGTCTGCATTAGAAAAGAGTATTTCCTTTAACCCTACAGAGACAGTGTCAATATTCAGCAGTCTTTTTCCGGAAAATATGCCTATATCCGAGTATCTTGAATATGCCAAAACTCACGAAATCAAAGATAACAGATACTCAAAAGACGCATAATACAATCCATTCCCGCACCTCGTGTCCTCTGCATTAGAATAAACAAGAGCAAGAAACCATTCCAGCCACGTTACCGGAAGTATTTAACAACAGTTCGCCACCGTGCCAGCCGCGTCACCGGCTGGAATAAACAATCAAAAGAAACAAACAATGTCAATAATCTCAACATTACTCCACAATCTCAATTACCCCACCATCTTCTTCCTAATGATGCTTGAAAGCACAGTAATACCAGTGCCTTCAGAGTTCGTTGTCTCCCCTGCCGCCTACCATGCAGCAGGTGGAAATCTCAACATTTGGCTCGTAATCCTGTTTGCCACACTTGGCGCTGACATCGGAGCAACAATCAATTACATAGCAGGAAAATATCTCGGACGTCCTATCATCTATAGTTTTGCAAACAGCAAATGGGGAAAGATGTGCCTGCTAAATCAGGAAAAAGTAGAAAAAAGCGAGAAATACTTTGATGACAACGGTAAGGTAGCCACCATTACAGGTCGCCTTATTCCAGGCATTCGCCATCTTATTAGCATCCCTGCAGGCTTGGCACGCATGAATTTCTGGAGTTTTCTTCTTTTCACCACTATTGGAGCCGGAGCATGGAACTGTATTCTCGCAGCCCTCGGATGGTATCTTCACTCTGTAGTACCAGAGTCTGAACTTGAAGCCCAGATACATCTCTACGGCGACTATATCAAATATTTCATCCTGGCACTCTGCGTCCTGGCAATAATTTACTTCATCATAAAGAAGAAAATAAACAAGAAGTAGCCACTGTGCCAGCCGCATTACCGGCTGGTATAAATAGGAAACTCAAACCTATCGCAAACAAAAAAAACAGAGAGCCTATCATAAATAAATGATAAACTCTCTGTTTTTGTATTATTCCATCAAAGCATCTCAGTCAGAAAGGATACCTTTCACCGACAAGAAATGCCTCAATCACTACATTTTCTGAATGCGAACAAGGTGACGACCAGCCTCAAAAGGAGTATTAAGGAACTCGTTCATGATCACCTCAGCCTCGCGATTAGTGATGAAACGACCTGGCATTACGAGACAGTTAGCATCATTATGCTGACGAACAAGATGAGCAATCTCCACATTCCAGCAAAGACCAGCACGCACACCATGGTGCTTGTTGAGAGTCATAGCCATACCTTCACCTGAACCGCACATAGCGATTCCGCAATCCACGGTACCATTCTCAATAGCATCAGCCAACGGATGAGCAAAGTCTGGATAGTCAACAGACTTGTCACTCCATGTGCCAAAATCCTTTATCTCATAACCTTTTTCCTCAAGATACTGCAATACAAATTGCTTGAGTGGGAAACCTGCATGGTCAGTAGCAACGCCAATAATTCTCTTTTCCATAGGATTATTAGATTTAATTGTTATTATTAGTGGAATAAGAATCATCAAAGATTATTCTATAGCCAACGAATAAACATCGTGTTGAAGACACATCTTCAAACTAATATCTGAATCATATCATTAGATTATCAGACTAATCCGTCAGCAATCAATGATAATTCTTATTCCGAAACATTTTGGATAAACCACTTAAGATTTGCTTATCACAAGCCAATAGCCTTGAAAGTTGTTAGATTTCAAAGCCATTACTTATACAGAAGGCATTAAAGGATGGACTTAACCTGCTTGTAAACATTCTCAGCAGTGTAGCCAAGCTTCTCATCAAGCACCTTATAAGGAGCAGAGAAACCGAAGCTTTCAAGACCCCATACCTTAGACTTTGGATCAGCACCGATGAGGAATCCCTGAAGATTTACAGGAAGTCCGGCTGTCATACCAAAGATCTTAGCGCCTACAGGGATAATGCTCTGCTGATATTCTACAGGCTGCTGACGGAACAATCCCTCAGAAGGAACGCTTACAATACGTACCTTAACGCCATCCTTACGGAGAAGTTCTGCACCACTAACGAGAGTTGAAACCTCAGAACCTGAAGCAACACAAACTACATCAGGGTTTTCATCAGAACCAGCTACAATATAAGCACCCTTAGATGCCTGTGAATAGTCATTACCTTCTGGAAGGTCATTGATATTCTGGCGTGAGAAGATGAGTGCTGTGGGGGTATCCACATTCTCCATAGCAAGCTTCCAAGCCTCTGTTGTCTCCTTTGCATCAGCAGGACGAAGAACAAGGACTGAAGGCTTTCCTGCATGATTGTGGAGTTTCTCCATAAGACGGATCTGTGCTTCCTGCTCTACTGGCTCGTGAGTAGGACCATCTTCTCCTACACGGAAAGCGTCATGAGTCCAGATAAACTTCACTGGAAGCTGCATGAGAGCTGCCATACGAACTGCAGGCTTCATGTAATCAGAGAACACAAAGAATGTGCCACAAGCAGGAATAACACCTCCGTGGAGACACATACCTATGCAACAGCACGCCATTGTCAACTCTGCAACACCAGCCTGGAAGAATGCACCTGAGAAATCACCCTTAGTAAGAGCGTGTGTCTTCTTGAGGAAACCGTCAGTTTTGTCAGAGTTAGAGAGGTCAGCAGATGCACATATCATATTTGGAACCTGCTCTGCGAGAGCTCCAAGACAAGCAGCAGAAGCAGAACGAGTAGCATCATTAGCCTTCTGCTGAACCTTTGACCAATCAATTACAGGGGCTTTACCGCTGAACCAATCAGCAAGTGCAGCAGCCTTTTCTGGGTTTGCGTCAGCCCAAGCCTTCTCTTCAGCGTAACGTTCAGCACAAATAGCCTCAAGTTCCTTAGCACGAGAAGCATACATCTCCTTGACATCATCAAAGATTACGAATGGATTCTCAGGGTCACCACCAAGATGCTTGATAGTATTTACATAAGCATCACCACCGAGAGGAGCACCATGAGTCTTGCAGTTTGCTTCATAAGAAGTGCCATCAGCCTTGAGAGCGCCCTTGCCCATGATACACTTACCAATGATAAGAGTAGGCTTTCCTTCCACCTTCTTAGCTGCATCGAGAGCCTGACGAATCTGATCAACGTCATTACCACAGATTTCGATAACCTCCCAACCGAGTGCACGATACTTAGCAGCAGTGTCCTCATTCATAACTTCCTTAGTCTCTGTAGAAAGCTGAATATCATTAGAGTCATAGAACATGATGAGATTATCAAGTCCGAGATTAGATGCGATACGAGCGCCACCCTGTGAAATTTCCTCCTGAATGCCACCATCAGAGATATATGCGTAGATAGTCTCCTTTGCAAAAGTAGGGTTACCTGTATGCTGAGCAAGGAACTTAGCAGCAATAGCAGCACCAATAGCGAAGACATGACCCTGACCGAGAGGACCAGATGTATTCTCTATGCCACGTGCAATCTCAAACTCAGGGTGTCCTGTGGTAGGAGAACCCCACTGACGCAACTGCTGCAACTCATCCAAAGTAAACTTGCCAATAAGGCAAAGCTGTGAGTAAAGCATAGGAGCCATGTGACCTGGGTCAAGGAAGAAGCGGTCACGACCAGCCCATGTAGGGTTCTTTGGATCATACTTCAAGTACTCAGCATAGAGTACATTGATAAAGTCGGCACCGCCCATCGCACCACCTGGGTGACCGGATTTAGCCTTTTCTACTGCAGATGCAGCGAGAATACGAATATTGTCCGCTGCATGCAACATTACTTTGTTGTCGTTCATAAGATGTGTTTTATTTTTAGATAAAATTGATAAGTAGGTATTCAAAACTATTTCATAATATTTTGAACACCTACTTGATTGATATTTTGTTATTTAATTCTAATTACTGCAATGGATTTCGCAGGCACCTTGACAGTGACAGTCTGCTTAGAAAGCTTAGCTCCCTTGAACTCAGCAGGCACGACACGGTCTGGATGCTCGAAGTCATTATAGTCTGTTATTGCCTTACATGAAAGAATTTGACCGCTGACGCTCTTTGGCTTAGCAGCAATACCTTCAAGAGAAAGCTCAACTTTCTGCTCTTTGTCGAGGCTTACGTTGGCAAGAGACACGACTATAGTGCCGTCAGCCTTGCGTGCCGCACTGGATGAAAGCAAAGGAATGCGACGATTATCGCGCACATCCATTGAGTCTGTCTTTACATCCATAGGCAAGTAGGTAGCCTCCTGGAAATCCTTGTACATATTGAAGACATGGTAAGTAGGAGTCAATACCATATGTCCTGTGCCCTTAGTGTCAGTAAGAATCATAGACTGGAGTACATTAACGACCTGCGCAATGTTAGCCATACGGAGGCGATCTGTATGACGGTGGAACACGTTGAGAGAAAGAGCAGCCACAAAAGCATCGCGCATAGAGTTCTGCTGGTAGAGGTGTCCAGCAATAGTGCCAGGCTCTTCATCCCACCAAGTGCCCCATTCATCGACGAGAAGTCCAATCTGCTTCTTAGGATCTTTCTTGTCCATGATGGCACAATGCTTATTGATTACGTCCTCAATCTCAAGGCATTTGCCCATTGTCCAGTAGTAATCATCATTATTAAACTTGAGTGCTGAACCCTTACTTCCACTCCAACCTGTTACAGTATAGTAGTGGAGAGAAAGACCATTCATTCTATGTCCGACGTTGTTCATCAGCACCTTTGTCCAATTATAATCGTAATCGCTTGCTCCGGATGCAATCTTATAAAGATTATGTCCGTCGTAATTACGGCAATATGTGGAGTATCTGCGATAGAGGTCAGCGTAATACTCAGGGCGCATGGAACCTCCGCAACCCCAACTCTCATTACCTACGCCAAGGAATTTAACATTCCAGGACTTCTCACGTCCGTTTTGGCGACGAAGTTTAGCCATTGGAGTCTCGCCGTCAGAGGTCATATACTCGACCCATTTAGCAAGTTCTTCTACAGTACCACTGCCCACATTGCCACTGATGTATGGTTCACAACCGAGCATCTCGCAGAGATCAAGGAACTCATGAGTACCAAAAGAGTTGTCTTCTATGGTTCCGCCCCAGTTATTATTCTGCATCTTAGGGCGCTGTTCCTTAGGTCCGATACCGTCCATCCAGTGATATTCGTCAGCAAAGCATCCGCCAGGCCAACGAAGAACAGGAATCTGAAGCGCCTTCAACGCATCGAAAACGTCCTTACGATAACCCTTGATATTAGGGATGTTAGAATTTTCCCCTACCCAAAGACCGCCATAAATGCAGGAACCAAGATGCTCAGCAAACTGTCCATAAATCTCTTTATGAATTTTCTGCGAACCCTTGTCAGCGTGAATGGTCAGCGATGTATTTTGCGCTGTTGCCACAAGTGTTATTGAGGCGATTGCTATTGTTGAGAGAATTTTCTTCATCTGCTATAAAAAGTTGGTTTAGTTTTTGTTTTCTACAGCCGCCTTTTCGATAGCAAGACCACGTTTGTAGTTTTCGATATATATATTGAAACCTGCTACATCCTCAGCAGTAGGAGCAATCTCTACACCAGTATTGCCTGCAAAGACATGGTTTTCGAGGAAATCTGCAAGTGCTTCATTATCACTATTATTAACGCGATAAGAAGCAAGGAGCGCGATACCCCATGCTCCACCCTCACCTGCGGTCTCCATTACAGAGATTGGTGAGTTGATGGCAGCTGCAAGAACACGCTGTCCAACGCCCTTAGTCTTGAAGAGACCACCATGACCAGTAATGCGATCTACCTTTACGTGCTCATCATTAAAGAGGATATCATTACCAATCTTGAGCACTCCGACAGAAGCATAGAGATGGGAACGCATGAAGTTAGCAAGGTTAAACTTATCATTAGCCGAGCGAACAAACATCGGACGACCTTCTGCCAATCCTGTTACAGGTTCGCCAGAGATATAGTTATATGAAATAAGTCCGCCACAATCAGCATCACCTTCGAGTGCATGGTTATAGAGTTTGCCGAACACTTCATTCATATCTACTGGAACGCCAAGCAGTTGCTGATATTCCTTAAAGATATTTACCCACGCATTAAGGTCACTTGTGCAGTTGTTACAGTGCACCATTGCAACAAGAGAGCCATCAGGAGTGGTTACCATATCAATCATCTCATAAGGCTTTGTGAGGTCTTTCTCAAGCACAATCATAGAGAAAGAAGAAGTACCAGCAGAAACATTGCCGGTGCGCTGCTTAACAGCGTTAGTGGCAACCATACCAGTTCCTGCGTCACCTTCAGGAGGGCAGAAAGGAATACCTGCATTAAGATGTCCTGAAACGTCAAGTCTCTTAGCACCTTCAGCAGTCAATCTGCCAGCATCCTCACCAGCATTGAGCACCTTAGGGAAGATGTCAAGTACGGTCCAATTGAATCCCTTAGAAGAAATAAGAGCATTAAACTTATTGACCATTTCGGCATTATAGTTCTTTGTCTCAGGGTCAATAGGCATCATACCAGATGCATCACCTACTCCGAGCACCTTTTCACCAGTCAACTGCCAGTGGATATAACCAGCCAGAGTAGTCTGGAAGGCAATATCCTTAACATGGTCTTCACCATTAAGGATAGCCTGATAAAGGTGAGAAATACTCCATCGGAGAGGAATATTATAAACAAATAGCTTTGACAATTCAGCTGCAGCTTTGGCAGTGTTGGTATTTCTCCATGTGCGGAATGGCACAAGTATGTCACCTTTGTCATTAAAAGCCATATATCCGTGCATCATTGCACTGATACCGATAGCAGAGAGGTTTTCGATTTCGCAGTTATACTGAGCTTTGACATCTTTGCGAAGGTCAGCATAGCAGTCTTGCAATCCTGTCCAAATGGCATCAATGCTGTATGTCCAGAGATTATCCACCAATTGGTTTTCCCATTCGTGGCTTCCCTGGGCTATCGGCTTGTTCTCCTGATCGATAAGAACAGCCTTGATACGGGTAGAGCCAAACTCGATACCGAGTATGGCTTTACCTTGTTCTATTGTCTGTTTTGCTGTCATTGTACGAGAATTAATTATTTCAAAGCTTTGTTAAGCATATAGTACACCTCATTGTTGCGGAGCTGCTGCTTGAAGTTTGATATAGTGGTCTCTTTGTTAATACCAACAAACTCTATGCCAGTCATCTCGGCGAAGTCCTCCCAATACTCAGCAGTAATATCGTAAGAGAATGCGCTATGGTGAGTTCCACCAGCGAGAATCCATGCTCCAGCACCTACTTCAAATGAAGGCTGTGGAATCCATAGAGCAGAAGCAACAGGAAGATGAGGCATTGGCTTTGGCTTGATACACTCGACATCGCTTGTGATAAGACGGAAACGATTGCCAAGATCTACGATAGTAGCCTTGCATCCTGCACCTGTCTTGCTGGTGAACACGAGGCGAGCAGTCTGCTGTTTGCGGATTCCGATGCCGAGGAAATGTACCTCAAGAGTAGGTTTATCCACAGCAACGAGAGGACAAACCTCAAGCATGTGGCTCTGAAGAGAAGATGTGCCCTCGTAAGAGAAGTTGAGAGTGTAATCCTCAAGGAAAGAACAACCCTTCTTCATACCCTGGTTCATAACCCAAAGAGAACGGTAAAGACAAGCAGTCTTCCAGTCACCTTCAGCGCCAAAGCCGATACCTTCAGCCATAAGACGCTGAGAAGCGAGACCAGGAATCTGGTCGAAACCTACGAAGTTAGGGTCATTGATATCAGCATCACCGAGGTCATCAAAGTTTGTTGTGAAGGCTGTTGCGCCCTCATCCTTGAGTACTCTGCGAAGAGCAATTTCAGCTTTGGCCGCATTCTTTACCTTTTCCCAATATACTTCCTCGCCAGACTCATCAATCTTGATGGTATATTCCTTCTTGTATTCCTCAACGAGAGCATCAGCTTCAGCGTCAGTGACTTTCTTGAAGTAGTCCATGAGTGAGGAAACAGGATAGTAATCAACGTGATAACCGAGGCGCTGTTCGAACTCAACGCGGTCACCATCAGTAACAGCAACATTGTTCATGTTCATACCGAACATAAGACAACGAACATCATGAGAGTCAGCTACAGCGGCAGCAACGCGTGCCCAAACAGCAATCTGGCGCTGAGCCTCTTCGCTCTTCCAGTAACCTACTACCACCTTACGTGGCACACGCATACGAGAGCAGATATGTCCGAACTCAATATCTCCGTGAGCAGACTGATTAAGGTTCATGAAGTCCATGTCTATACTGTCCCAAGGAATCTCAGCATTATACTGAGTATGGAAATGGAGCAAAGGCTTCTGAAGAGCCTGGAGTCCCTTAATCCACATTTTAGCAGGTGAGAAGGTGTGCATCCATGTGATGATACCTACACACTTTCTGTCATTATTAGCTGCCTTCATGACAGCTTCCACCTCGGCGGATGAGTTAGCAGTGCCTTTATAGACTACCTTTATAGGAATGATGCCAGACTGATTAAGTCCTGCGACCATTTCCTGAGAGTGACCGTCAACGATTTTTACGGTTTCACCTCCGTAGAGAAGTTGTGCTCCTGTGACGAACCACACTTCCAATTCTTTAAATGCTTCAATCATAGTTATAGTAATTATAGATATAGAAAATGATTATTGGAGTAATATATTATCCTAAACTTAGCATACGAAAGCAATGAGGGAAGGGGTTAATGCTTCTTTCCCTTCTGTCCGTAATAAGCGTTAGGACCATGCTTGCGCATATAATGCTTTTCAACAAGCAGTGGATTCATTGTCAGATTCGGGTTTACGCTCAGAGCAATGAATGCCATTTTTGCACACTGTTCCATTACTTTAGCATTATAGACAGCATTGTCAGGCGATGTACCCCATGAGAAAGGACCATGATTTTTAACGAGAACGGCAGGAGTATGGTCAGGATTTATCTTTCGGATATTGAGAATTTCATCTACGATTACGTTACCAGTCTCCAATTCGTATTGACCTTTTACCTCTGCTTCGTTCATGTCACGAGTGCAAGGGATGTCCTTATAGAAATAGTCAGCGTGAGTAGTTCCTATATTTGGAATATCCTTACCAGCCTGTGCAAAGGCAGTGGCATAAGTGGAATGAGTGTGTACAACGCCTTGGATATTAGGAAAAGCTCTATAGAGCACGAGGTGAGTCGGAGTGTCACTTGAAGGGTTAAGGTCACCTTCTACGACTTTGCCAGTCTGCAAATCCACGACTACCATATCTTCTGCCTTCATTTCATCATAGCTAACGCCAGATGGCTTGATAACTACGAGTCCCTTCTTGCGGTCAATTCCTGAGACATTTCCCCAGGTAAAGATTACGAGCCCTTGCTTGACGAGGTCAAGATTTGCCTTGAATACTTTCTGCTTAAGTTCTTCTAACATAATTGATTATTTATTAGTATTGTAGTTATAATGCTTCCTACGGACGTTGCCGTTGGCACTATGGCTGTCAGGTCTGGTTGCCTTGCCTTGATTTCTGGGCTTAAGCCTAAAGACTGAAGGGACAGAACAACGAAGCAACCAAACGACAGAAGCTCGATTATTTCAGAACAAACTTAGCATCCTTGATAAATCCGCTCTCGCTGAAACGATAGAGGAAAGCGCCTCGTTTGCTTGTATTTTTGTCGATAAATTCCGTTTTCTGTATGCTTGGTACACCCTTGATACGCTTGCGGAAGTTACGTTTGTCAATTTCTTCGCCTAAAATAGCCTCGTAGAGCAACTGCAGCTGAGTAAGCGTAAACAACTCAGGAAGCAGATTGAAACACAGAGGTTCGTTAGAGATGTGGCGACGAAGCTTAGCTAAAGCATCATTCACCATCTTGCCATGGTCAGAGTAAAGCTGAGGGAGACTATCCACATTGACCCACTCCACTCCATATTCTTTTTGTCGTGCCTCACTATAATCGCTTACATTGATAAGCGCACAGTAAGCCACAGAGATGACCCTTTCACCTGGGTCACGGTCGATCTTACCGTATGTACCTACTTGAGTCAGATACATATTGTCGAGACCTGTAAGTTCGTTCAGTGTACGCTCTGCCGCTTCGTGAAGACTCTCATTAGGTCTAACGAAGCCACCGTAAAGCGACCACTGTCCAATTCCTGGGTCTAATTTTCTCTTGCCGATGAGAAGTTTGAGTTTTCCTTCATCAAATCCGAAGACGATACAGTCCACAGACACTAAAATCGGCTCGATATTGTCATAGTATTGCGTCATATTCTTTCGCTACCCTTATGTGTGTTATTGTTTAAGAAAGTACTAAAATCGCTCGCAGTCTCACGACTTTGCCGACCGGGCGATTGTGTTTTTAGCGTGGGAGATTTCTGCACCCACTCTTGACGTAGATTTTTCAGTTATTGTGTCCAATACAGTCACCGCCTATATATAAACAAGGTGGAAACCTTTTTGTTTTCTATTGAAAATTCAATATTGAGGTGGAAAGTGGCAATCTGGCTTACAGTCGCCACTTCCCATCTCATCATTGATGATTATATTGGCATTCTCATATTACCAGAGAGCAATATAGAGAATTGTGAGAATCAGGATTACTCCGCATGCACCGATATTGAAAGCACGGTCAGTCTTGAAGATGTTGAGGTCGATAGGCACGCGCTTAGGGTCCTGTACCTTGTCAAGAGCATTAGAACGGAGGTAGAAACCGATAGTTGCTGTCATAGCTGCCATGAAGATCATCGCACCTGCAACACCGTGAACTGCGAGAGTTGTGTTGAAGTAAGAGAGCACGAGGAATACTACAGACAAGCCACACACAGCATAAAGCACTGTGCTCCAGAACAGCTGAGTCTTGATAGTGCTGTCAGAAAGCTGGTCAGCAGGCTCTGCCTTGCCACTTCTCAATGAGATACCTACGAAGAGAACTACGAGAACGATGAACACATATCCAGAACGAACGAGGAATGGAACATCAGGCATTGTAAACTTGAAGAGGATAGAGAAAGCGAAAGTACCGATAGCGGCAACAACAGCTGCGGTGCCGGAAGCACGCTTCCAGAGGAGACCGAGACCGAAGATAACCACTACGCCTGGATATACGAATGAAGAGTATTCCTGGATGAACTGGAATGCCTGGTCGATACCGCCCATCAATGGATAAACAGCAACGAGAGCGATAAGCAGAGCTGCAACAGAAGTCATACGACCTACAGTAACGAGACGTCTCTCACTTGCATTCTTGTTGATGAACTGCTTGTAGATATCCATCGTGAAGAGAGTGGAAGTAGAGTTGAACATTGAAGCAAGAGAAGAGATAACAGCGGCTGCGAGAGCTGCGAAAGAGAGACCCTTAACGAATGTAGGGGTGAAGTTACGGATAAGGAATGGATAAGCATCATCAGAACGCTCAATGCCACCAGCGAGAGTATGACGGAGAGTTTCGAGGGCTTCGCCGTCGCCATTCATGATGTAGAATGCGCAAACACCAGGAATACAAACTATGAATGGAATAAGAATCTTGAGGAATGCTGCGAAAATCATACCCTTCTTAGCCTCAGAGAGAGACTTGGCAGCAAGACCCTTCTGGATGATGTACTGGTTGAAGCCCCAGTAACCGAGGTTTGTAAGCCAGAGAGCACCGAAGATAAGAACGATACCAGGGTTAGTAAAAAATGGGTCTTCCTTCTGTACTACAACACCATTTTCTACCACTCCATTGACTACTGGATAGAGTTCTTCCTGACGGGTTACGACAAGATTGAAGTGCTTGTCACCAGGCTGGTTGACGCACCAATCAAATATATTGCCCAACGCCTCAATAGCGCCGCATCCCCATACCTCGTGACCGATTACGGAGAGAGCGGCATAAGCAGTGATAAGACCGCCACCTACGAGGAATGTCACCTGCATAACGTCGGTCCATGCCACAGAAGCGAGACCGCCATAGATGGAGTAAACACCAGCGATAACGAAGAGTGTGAGGATGATAACCATGCGAACCTGGTCGATTTCGATACCACCTACATTGATAATCATGTCAGTAGGGAGACCGAGAATCTGCTGAATAGCGAGAGCACCGAGCCAAGATACAGATGTGAGGTTTACAAATACATAGAGGAAAAGCCAGAGGAGAGAGAATGCAAGTCCTACACCCCAGTTGTAACGCTCACGAAGGAACTGTGGGATAGTAAAAATCTTCTTCTCGATCATCAGAGGAAGAAGGAACTTACCCACTACGATCAGAGTAGCTGCGGCCATAAGCTCGTAAGCTGCCTGCGCGATACCTGAAGCGAAAGCTGAACCGGACATGCCGATAAACTGCTCTGCTGAGATATTTGCAGCGATAAGAGATGCACCTACCGCCCACCAAGTCAAGGTGTTACCAGCGAGGAAGTAGTCTGTAGATGATTTCTCTTCACCTTTCTTGCTACGGCTGAGGAACATTCCCAAACCTACAAGAAGTACAATGTAGGCAATGAATACTACATAATCGATAGTCTCAAAGCCATTGTTCTTTAAAGCTTCTAATACGCTCATTGTTTTGTTAGAGTTTTTTTGAGTTTTGTTTTAATAATTATATTTATTTTTTTCTTTAGCTTTAATACCATAATAGACTGACAATCAATGACACGCTAAGTCACCGAAAGCCAAAAGACAATCGGTGACAAAAGCGTTATATTTACTTGATTGAGAATCTGTAAGCTGCGTGGCTATAGTACTTTTCGCCTGGCTTGAGTGTAGGCTGTACGAAGTCTTTCTTGTTAGGAGAGTCAGGGTATTTCTGACTTTCGAGACATACGCTGACATATTGTGGGTACTTACCACCCTTGTGCTTGATATTTGGCTCATTGCCGATACCCTGGAAATTACCTGTGTAACACTGCACGCCAGGCTCATTGGTGAACATCTCCAAGAAGATACCAGTCTTTGGAGAATAGAGAGAAGCGCACACCTGAGTATCGTCACCCTTGCCATCCTTGTAAGTATTGAGACAGAAATTATGGTCAATACCGCCGTTAGCATTCTTCACCTGATCGAAGTCTGCACCGATAGCATCCTTGATAGCGTGAGGTGTGGTAAAGTCAAACGGGGTACCTTTGACAGGCTTAACTTCGCCTGTTGGGATATAGAATTCATCAGACGGAGTAAAACTATCAGCATTGATATAGAGAATCATGTCAGTTCCAACGCTGTTGAAGTCGCCATTAAGGTTATAATAGTTGTGGTTTGTCTGGTTTATAATTGTCTCCTTATCTGTAGTTGCCTCCCATACCATATCGAGAGTATTATCAGACTTGAGAGTGTATGTAGTGGTTGCCTTTACAGTACCAGGGAAACCATTCTCTCCATCAGGTGCGGTAATGGTGAGCTTGAGGATAGAATCACCAACTTGCTCTGCCTCATAGACTTGGTTCATCCAGCCTGTAGTACCACCGCCGTGAAGACAATTCATCTTATCATTCTGCTTCAACTGATATTCCTGTCCATTAAGAGAGAACTTACCTCCTGCGATACGGTTAGCATAGCGACCTACAGAAGAGCCATAATCACTTGGAGAATTGAGAGTATCAGCATACTGTGCGATATTGTCGAAACCGAGTACAACATCAGTTGGTTTGCCATATTTATCAGGTACCACAAGCGAAACTACGCGTCCACCATAGTTTGTGATGCAGACTTCCATGCCGTTGGCATTGGTGAGGGTATAGAGAGCCACCTTCTTACCACCAATCACAGTGTCGAAAGCAGCGGCATCAAGTCCAGATTGTGTCAGTGTAGATTTGCCTTCCGTTGAAGAGCAAGCAGAGAACATTGCCATGGCAACGCCTGCAGAGAAAAGTAAAGTCTTTAGGTTGTTCATATTGCTTAGTATTTTGAATAGATTTGCATTTGTTTAATCAAAATCGTTTCAAAGGTAATCTATTTTTTTTACCCATGCAAGAAAACATATATAATATTTGCCAAAAATGGAAAGAAAGACCCTCATTTTGCTATCTGCTCTAAGCAAAATGGGGCAAAAATAAGATTTTGAAGTGTAAATCGAACACTTTTCTACAATCTTTCATTCAGTGCTGTTTCACACATTATTATATATAGTTTGCAGAATGCAAAACAAAAGAACAAGTACAAACTAATCAAACAAACATTAGTGGATAAACGAGCGTTTTGGCTTGATTTTGGAAAAGCTATGATATTACGATTTGAAAGCATAGCTTTTAGGATGTAATAACTATGCTTTTAGGGGCTAATAACTATGCTTTTAGGCGGTAAAAGCATAGCTTTTGCATTGCCCAACCATACCCAACTAAAACTGTAAGCAAATATGCAGCTTTTGCTTACAGTTTATCTAAATATAAGCCCTCCGTCTTACAATCGCATTTTTGATAATCTATATCCTGAATGGCGTGAACGGATTGGTGATTTACTGTTTGAGATTGTTGAGTTGATATTCTACAAACCAACTACCAGCAATTTGGCAAAGCCATAAAAAAAACGACCAGCCACTCTACAAGAGACCTGATGGAATCTGAGCAGAGTGGCTGGATTATATGAAGTATGGGAAATACTTAGAAATTGAAGAAGCGAGCTGCGTTGTTGTAGCAGATATCCTCTACCATCTGACGCACGCGCTTCTCTTCGTAACCAGTGAATGGGATAAGACCCTTCTCAATGTCATTGCCGAGGAGATTACAGAGTGTGCGACGGAAATACTCGTGACGTGGATAAGAGAGGAATGAGCGTGAGTCGGTCAGCATACCTACGAAGCGAGAGAGAAGACCGAGCACTGAGAGAGCGTTCATCTGCTTCTCCATGCCATCCTTCTGATCGAGGAACCACCAACCAGAACCAAACTGAATCTTTCCAGCAACAGAACCATCCTGGAAGTTACCGAGCATAGTAGCGATAACCTCATTAGCGCATGGGTTGAGGTTGTAGAGGATTGTCTTTGCGAGAGTGCCGTTAGTGTTGAGCTCATCAAGGAAATGAGACATTGCTTTTGCTGTGGTGAACTCACCGATTGAGTCGAAGCCAGTGTCAGCACCGAGTTTAGCAAACATCTTAGAGTTGTTGTTGCGAATAGCACCGTAGTGATACTGCTGCGCCCAACCAGAAGCATAGTCCATCTTGCCCTGCTCGAAGAGGTAAGCGTGCTTGTACTTGCGCTCTTCTTCCTTAGTGATTGCCTCGCCAGCGAGTGCCTTCTTCATGATAGCATCAATCTCAGCCTCTGTGTATGGCTCGTCGTAGAATTCCTCAATACCGTGGTCAGAGAGCTTACATCCCATTGTCTCGAAGAAATCATGACGCTTCTGAAGAGCAGCAACGAGCTCTGCGAAGCAAGTGATAGGCATCTCAGCAACGCTTGCGAGCTTCTCGATGTAAGCCTTCCAAGTGGCAGCATCGATATTCATACCTGCGTCAGGACGCCAAGCAGGGAGCATACGTGTCTTGGCAGTAGGGTCATCCTTCACCACTTTGTGCCACTCGAGAGAGTCAGCAGGGTCGTCAGTGGTGCAGACAATCTTCACGTTGTAGTGCTCCATCATTCCGCGTGGGCAGAACTTAGGGTCATTCTTTATTTGATTGTTGCAATCGTCATATATCTCGCGTGCAGTCTCAGGATTGAGCAACTTGTCAATTCCGAAAGCAGTCTTGAGCTCAAGGTGTGTCCAGTGATATAATGGATTACGGAATGTGTAAGGCACAGTCTCAGCCCATTTCTCGAACTTCTCCCAGTCAGTAGTATCCTTGCCTGTGCAGAAACGCTCATCGATACCGTTTGAACGCATTGCACGCCATTTGTAGTGGTCACCCATAAGCCATATCTGCGCAATAGAGTCGAAGCGCTTGTTTTCAGCGACCATTTGAGGAATAAGGTGGCAATGATAGTCGATGATAGGCATCTTGGCAGCGTGGTTGTGATAGAGATCCTGCGCTGTCTTTGTCTCGAGAAGGAAGTTCTCGTCGTTGAATTGTTTCATTTCAGTTTAGATTTAAAATATTGTTGTTTGTTAATGCAGTAGTAGCAGAAAACGGGCTTATATTCTCAAATACTGCCCTTTTTCGATGCAAATGTACTACTTTTTTTGTAAATAAAGAATGTTTCCCTTGATTTTTCAAAAAATATAACTAAATTTGCAGTCAGTAAGGCAATAAAGACCTATTAACCCTATAAAAACAAGAACATGAAAACCTCCACACTGCATGAATCTCTCAAGCGTACCGAGCGCGTTCTTCTTATATACACAGGTGGCACAATCGGTATGGGGCATAACTCTAAGACTGGCGCTCTTGAGCCTCTCGACTTCAACCATCTCCTCTCCCGTATTCCGGAACTGGATCAGATTCAGGCAAAAATCACGGTTTATCAGTTTGACAAACCTATAGACTCAAGCGATATGGACTACCTCGTGTGGTCAGAACTCGTGCAGATAATAAGTCAAAACTATAACCGCTACGACGGTTTCGTCATCCTCCACGGTACGGATACAATGGCATATACAGCATCCGCTCTCTCATTTATGCTGCAAAACCTTACCAAACCTGTCATTCTGACTGGATCACAGTTGCCTATTGGTCAGTTGCGTACAGACGGTAAGGAAAATCTTCTTACAAGTATCGAACTGGCTTCGCTGACCAATGAGCATGGCGTTACGCCAATCCCTGAGGTCTGCATTTACTTCGGCGGACGATTGCTCCGTGGCAATCGTAGTACGAAACAGGACGCTGAGCAGTTTAATGCCTTTGAATCATTCAATTACCCTCACCTGTGCGAAGCAGGAGTAGAGTTTAATTTCAATCACCACCATATTCTCCGACCAGACTATACACGTCCGATGATTCCTCATAAAGAGATGAATCCAAACATCCTGGTATTCTCCTTATTCCCTGGACTTCAGGAGTCTGTATTCAAGCATATCATTGATGATCCTAACCTTAAAGGAATCGTGATGCGCAGCTATGGCTCTGGCAACGCTCCACAGCAGAAATGGCTCACCGATATGCTTACCACAGCCGTAGAGCGTGGCGTAGTAATAGTCAATATTTCTCAGTGTGTGGCTGGTCGTGTAGAAATGGAGAGATATGGTGCTGGCCTTCATCTCTTTAAAGCTGGTGTGCTTTCTGGCTACGATAGCACTATTGAGGCAGCCACTACCAAACTGATGCATCTCACTGCTCTCCACAATGATCCATGCGTCGTCACTGCCCACATGAAGCGTTGCTTGGCTGGTGAAATTACTTTGGATAGTTGCTTGGTTAATAAATAGGGTGTCCAGTTTGTCGTACTAAAAACGCACTGGATTAGCCCTGTTTAAA
>SAMEA104315420__coassemble_352_pt1 | contig 33183 bp, 25 predicted proteins | sample SAMEA104315420__metabat2_high_PE_027 | metagenome-assembled genome bin SAMEA104315420 (sample SAMEA104315420) | gut metagenome | biome: Monkey gut; feature: monkey-associated habitat; material: faeces | place: China | collected 2013
CAGCTGCCATTGAGCGTGCTGAGGCTGCGGTGGAGATGGCAAAGCTCAATCTCTCTTATTGCGTCGTTGTAGCTCCATGTGATGGTAAACTGGGTCGTCGTTCCATAGAGGAAGGACAGATGGTAAATGCTGGAACTACAATCACATACATCATTCCAGAGAACAAGAAATGGGTCATAGCAAACTATAAGGAGACCCAGATTGAAAATCTCTATGTAGGCCAGAAGGTTAGAATGACTGTAGATGCGATGAAGGACAAGGAGTTTGAAGGCACTGTGACAGCCATTTCCGGAGCCACAGGAGCTAAGTATTCACTCGTTCCTACGGACAATTCCGCAGGCAATTTTGTCAAGATTCAGCAGCGTGTGCCTGTAAGAATAGATTTTACCAACATCAGCAAGGAAGACAATGCACGCCTTGCAGCCGGAATGATGGTAATAGTTAAAGCAGTGAGGAAATAAGGACAATGTCTGAAGATTATAAGAATTACCCGTTCTATGACTGGGTGCCAAAGCCTATAGGCATCATCTTCATGATTATACTCTTCGTGCCTATGATTACGATGAGTGGCGTCTATTCCGCCAATAGCGGCGAGATGATGGGCGGACTCGGCATACAGTCGGAATACATCGCTTTCGCAGGTTTCTGCACATCGATAGGAATGGCGGCTTTCTCTCCATTCTTCTATGATCTCGTGTGCATCCGAAGGGAGAAGATGATGTGTATGGTGGGATTCTCCATGCTCTTTGTGCTCAGTTATATCTGTGCTCAGACAGACTCTCTCTTCATTCTCGGACTGTGCAGCCTGCTGATGGGCTTCGTCAGACAGACGCTTCTGATGGCACATCTCTTCGTGCTTATCAAGTATGCTTTCGGCATTGAGGCAACGAGAAACATCACTCCAGGACTCGAACCTACCACCGAAGAGGCTTGGGATGCAGTGGATAAGGAGAAGATGGTTTCGCAACCTGTCATCTATCTCTTCTTCATGATAATCGGACAGCTCGGCACGTGGCTCACAGCATGGCTCGCTTATGCTTACGAATGGCAGTATGTCTATCATTTCATGATGGCTTTCATGCTTGCAGGAATCATCATCGTGTTCTTCGCAATGCCTTATCATAAGTATCCTATGCCGAAGTTTCCTATCACGATGTCCAAGTTTGGCAATGTGACAGTCTTCAGCATCATGCTTTGCTCCTTTGCTTATGTGATGGTGTTTGGCAAGACTCTTGACTGGTTTGATGATCCTACCATACGCTTTTCTGCTGTGGTTTGTGTCATTTTTACGGCATTATTCATCTACCTTGAAATGTCAAGACGCTCACCATATTTCCTTGTCGAAGCTTTCAGTGTAAGGGTGATAAATTATGGCGTTTTGCTTTTCTTCCTTCTGATGATATGTAATTCCAGTGCGATGTTTGTCAATGTGTTTACTGGACTCGGAATGAAGATAGACAACTGGCAGAATGCTACGCTTGGCAACTGGGTGATGGTGGGTTACACAGTGGGCTTGATCTTCGCTGTAATAGCCAGAGGCATGAATGTGCATCTCAAATGGATGTACGCTCTGGGCTTCGTGTTTATAGGAGCATACGCCATCTTTATGTATTTCGAAGTGCAGAATGACGGCATGTATGAGCGCATGAAATGGCCTATTATCATTCGTTCCACGGGCATGATGCTCCTCTATTCGCTCATCTCCACGATAGCCAATCAGAGAATGCCTTACCGATTCATGTCCACATGGGTATGTATCATGCTTACGGTGCGTATGGTTATCGCTCCATGTATTGGTTCAGCGCTCTATGGCACAGTGCTTCAGCATCGTCAGCAGTATTACATCACAAGATACGCACAGGATTTTGACCGCACAAATATCCAAACTGCAAACACTTATGACCAGACTACGCGCGGAATGCAGTATCAGGGCAAGAGTGTCACAGAGGCAGAGAATATGGCTGCCATGAGCGTAAAGGGAAAGGTGCAGGTACAAGCTACGCTGACCACTATCAAGGAAATGGCAGGATGGACCTTCTATGGATGTATGGGATGTGCCCTCCTAATGCTGGTAATACCTTGGAAAAAGCGTGATCTTAGCGAACTGACGCGCGACTATTTGCTAAAGAATGTCGATGTCCATAGACTTGGGGCAAAGTAGCAATTTGCTAAAATAATATAAAAAACAAAGGGTTTCGTCAGAAAACAGTATTATTTTTCTTAACTTCGCAACTTGGAACATTTGCGCTGGATGAAAAATCCAATGCAGGAAAGGCTAAAAACCAACTATGGAGTTAAGTGACAATATGATAATATGCGAGGCGAATGCGTTCCCTCGCCAACTGATGCAACCCTTCTACTCGGACTATGTCGGAGTAGTGGTTTGTCATCAAGGGATGTTCCATTTTCGAGCAGATGGAGCATCCTTTGTCGTTTCTGCAGGAGAGACAGTCTTTCTGTCAAAAGGAGTGATGTTTCAGGTGACAGACACCACCCAGGAACTTCGCTATACGCTCCTGTTTTATCGTACCGAGCAGATTGTGGATATGCTCGGAAATACCGTCGTTACCATGCGACTTTATTCCACTATTTATCCCAGTGCGTGCTACGTAATGCACACAGGATATGAGGAAATGCTTTCCGATTATGCCAAGATGCTCAGTAGAATAGAAGGCAAGGGCGATACAGATATCTATAGTTCACATGAGCATAAACTATTGCTTATGGCTGTAACCTATAGACTTTGCAGCATTTTCTCAAACACATTAAAGTCGCCTACCAAGGAGATGGACCGCAAAATAGAAATCTTTGAGGAACTCGTGCATCTCATAGAGGAACATTATACTCGTGAGCGCAGCGTCGCTTTCTATGCTGACAAGCTTTGTCTCACGCCAAAATATCTTACGGTGTTGGTGAAGTCTCTTTGCGGAAAGACTGTTCAGCAACTCATCTTCAGAGCGATAATCCGTAGAAGTATCTTCCTGATGAAGAATACAAACAAGACAATTCAGCAGATTGCCTACGAACTCAGTTTCCCAAATGCCTCCGCATTCGGCACTTTCTTTAAGAAGCATACCGGGCTTTCGCCTAAGCATTATCGCATTGGAACAGAGTGATTAACGTAATGTTAGCTTGAGTTCTGCATCGTATCTTTGTGTTCCTTCATAGCAAAAAGAAAAGTAAAAAATAAAATCTACACTTCTAAAGTGACGCGAGTCTTTCTGTTGGTATAGAAGAATCAGTTTATAATTATGTTTTATAATTGATGCTTACAGTTGCCAGCGTTCAGGGACTAAGCGACCTTATTGTTCTTGTAAAAGACAAATACATTCAAAATAACTAACTTATAACTAACTTTATGAACAAACATTTCATTTCTCTTTCCATTCTGCTTGCCATGTCTTCTGTGGCAATGGCGCAGTCATGGCCCGAAGCTCGTCCCGAAGCAAAGGCAGGATTACGCTGGTGGTGGCTCGGTTCTGCCGTTGATAGACAGAATATCCGCTGGAATATGGAACAGTATGCGGCGCATGGCGCTGGCGCTGTGGAGATTACTCCCATCTATGGTGTCAAAGGCAATGAGGCAAATAATATCGAGTATCTCTCTCCAAAATGGATGGATATTCTCAAGTTTGTAGAAGAGGAAGGAAAGCGAACAGGTATCGAAGTGGATATGGCAACAGGCACAGGATGGCCTTTTGGCGGACCTTCAGTACCGTTGGAGGAAAGTGCTTCCCAGATGGTTATCGCAGATACGACCTTATATTATAAAGACATCAAGAGCCTCAGAGTGGCTCCGCCAGCAAAGAAGGCAAAGAATACGAAGCTTGTTGGCATTTATGCTTTTCAGAGAAAAAAGGACGGAGCCAAGGCTGACGCTTTCGTAAGACTGGGCTATGATAAGAAGGGAAATCTCGTGCCGCTTGCTGGACAGAAGCAGAAACTCGGTAAAGGCACATGGAGAATCATCACATTGTGGCAGAAATATGGAGTGATGATGGTGAAACGTGCCGCTCCTGGAGGACAAGGCTACGTGATAGATCATTTCAATCGTCGCAGTGTGGAGAATTATCTCAATCATATCAGCGAGGCTTTCGAGAGAACTAATACGCCTTATCCTCATACATTCTTTAATGATTCCTATGAAGTAAGCGAAGGAGATTACACCACAGACCTTTTCAAGGAATTCCAGAATCGTAGAGGTTACAGTCTCGAAGAGTGCTTTGACCGCCTCATCGATGGAGACAAACAGGTGGTAATGGACTATAGAGAGACCCTTGGCGACCTTCTTCTCGATAATTTCACCACCGTCTGGACGCAATGGGCGCATAGTCATGGCGCGATTACCAGAAATCAGGCTCATGGTTCGCCTGCAAATCTTATAGACTGTTATTCTGCTGTTGACATTCCGGAAATTGAAGGTTTCGGCCTTACAAACTTTGGAATCAAGGGACTACGTCAGGATCCTGGCAAGACGAGAAAGAACGATTCTGACTTTTCTATGCTGAAATATGCTCCTTCTGCCGCTCATATCAATGGGAAACCATTTGTCTCAAGCGAGACTTTCACATGGCTTACAGAGCATTTCCGCACCAGTCTCTCACAGATGAAACCAGACCTCGATCTGATGTTTTGTGCAGGAGTCAATCATGTCTATTTCCACGGCACATGCTATTCTCCTAAAGGTGATGTATGGCCAGGATGGAAATTCTATGCCAGTGTCGATATGAGTCCTACCAACAGCATCTGGCGTGACGCTCCAGAACTGATGAAATACATCGAGAGAAGCCAGAGCTTCCTCCAGTGGGGCAAGCCAGATAATGATTTCCTTACTCTCCTTCCTGTAAGGAATATGTGGGCAAAGCGCACTACAAAGAAGCGCCTTATGCAGTTTGCCATTCATACAATGAATGAACTCGCACCAGAGTTTGTAGAGACAATTGGCAAGATTGACAAGGCTGGATTTGACTGCGATTACATCAGTGAGAAGTATATCCTCACCACTACTTGCCGTAATGGAATGCTCATTACCGCTGCAGGACAGCAGTATAAGGGTCTTATCATCCCAGATGAAGGCACTATAATGACGGATGCTGTGCGTAAACATATTGATGAACTTAGAAATCAAGGTGCCAATATCATGGTTGGCGTCAATGCAGAAAGCATGGAAAAGGCTGCAAAAGCAGAGCAGATGAAGGTGAAATATGGAATAAAGATGATCAGAAGGAAGAATGAAAAAGGCTTCCATTACTTCATTTCAAATCTTACTCCACAGGATGTTGACGCAATGGTGGCACTTGCAGTGGATTTCAAGGATGCTATGTGGTTTGACCCAATGACAGGCGAACGATATACAGCTCAGACATCTGATGGTCAAGTAAGAATAGCCTTGCGCTCAGGTCAGTCCATGATTCTTGAGACTTTCAGTAATTCTGTTCCAGAACTCTATGCTGACAATCTTCCTGCATTCCCTTATCAGAAGACAGTAGAGATGAAGGGAACGGAAGTGGACATCAACAAAGGATGGTGCTTGTCATTCACAGAAGAGGCTCCTAAAGTGCCGGGTTCATTCTTTATCAATAAACTCCAGACGTGGGAGACCCTCGATGACGACTCTGCAAAGGTGACAATGGGCACTGGAGTCTATGAGACTGCATTCAAACTCACCGTCAATTCTCTTGCTAAGAACTCAAAGGGAAAAACGAAGGTTGTGACAAAAGCACCGTCAGAAGTATCTAATCGCTGGGCTATCGACCTCGGGGATGTGCGTGAGTCCGCTCGCGTATATATAAATAATGTATATGTGGGATGCGCATGGGCTGTGCCTTATGTCCTTACATTCGATGCCTCTGTGCTTAAATCTGGTGAGAATACCATTCGTGTGGAAGTCACTAATCTCCCAGCAAACCGTATCGCTGACCTCGACCGCCGTGGAGTGGAATGGAGAAAGTTTGATGAGATAAACGTGGTGGACATCAATTATAAGAAGACAAAGTATGATGGATGGACCCCAGTGCCTTCTGGGCTCAATAGTTCTGTCAGAATTTATGCAGTAAAGGAGTAGGGGAGTGCTTCTCTGCTTGTTGGTTGTAGGTTGTTGGTATTATAGTGAGATAAATCCGTAGGAGGCATTCATATTCTAACCAAAAAACCACAACCAAAAAGCCACAACCAGTCAAAAACTGCAAATCTGCAAAATAATCAAACCACTAAACAAAATTAAAATATCCACATTTCTTTTGAATTGTCAAGAAAAATGTGTAATTTTGCATTCGTTTTATAACGAAAAAACAACAAAACAACACGAAATAATATGAAATTGAAAATCGCAGTACTGGCCGGTGATGGTATCGGACCGGAAATAATGGAGCAGGGTGTTGCCGTAATGGACGCCGTAGCTCAGAAGTTCGGACACGAAGTTTGTTTTAAAGAGGCACTCTGTGGTGCCCATGCCATTGATGAAGTTGGCGACCCATTCCCAGAGGAAACCTTCAAGACATGTGAGGAAGCCGATGCTGTGCTTTTCGCTTCTGTTGGCGATCCTAAGTTTGATAATGACCCAACTGCAAAGGTTCGCCCAGAACAAGGACTCCTTGCAATGCGTAAGAAGCTCGGTCTCTTTGCAAATATACGTCCTGTAACCACATTCGACTGTCTCGTGCATAAATCACCTCTGAAGGATGAAATCGTTCGTGGAGCTGACTTCATTTGCATTCGTGAACTTACAGGCGGAATGTATTTCGGTAAGAAGCAGGAGCCTGCAATGAATGAACAACTCGGTACTGAGGATGCTCTCGATACCAATTACTACACTCGCCCTGAAGTGGAACGCATTCTCAGAGTAGGCTATCAGTATGCTCGCCAGCGTCGTAAGCACCTTACTGTGGTGGATAAGGCAAATGTGCTCGCATCTTCTCGCCTCTGGCGCAAAGTGGCGCAGGAAATGGAAAAGGAATATCCTGATGTCACTACCGACTATATGTATGTAGATAATGCTGCAATGCGCATGATACAGGACCCTAAGTTCTTCGACGTTATGGTGACAGAGAATACTTTCGGTGACATCCTCACTGATGAAGGCTCTTGTATCACAGGTTCGATGGGACTTCTCCCTTCTGCATCTACAGGTTCTTCTACTCCAGTGTTTGAACCAATTCACGGCTCATGGCCACAAGGTAAAGGACTCAACATTGCAAACCCTCTCGCTCAAATCCTATCTGTCGCTATGCTCTATGAGTATTTTGACCTCAAGGAAGAGGGCGCACTTATAAGAAAAGCTGTTGACGCTTCTCTCGACCAGAATGTCCGTACTCCTGAGATTCAGGTGGAAGGCGGTGCTAAATATGGCACTAAGGAAGTCGGAGAGTGGATTGTTGACTTTATCCGCAAGGCTTAGTCCGTGGGTATTCATTTCGCTTTATGCTTCTTGGATATCCTGATGAGCAAGCGGATGAGAAGGCTGTCGGCAGTAATTATTGACAAGCAATAACCCACAATTCCCAACTGAAATAATGAGAATACTTATCATAGTAATCACGCTATTCCTCTCTACGGTCCATGCTTCTGCACAGACCGCACAGGAATGGCGTGATTCCTTGTCCTATCTTTCGCAGCTTATAGAGCGCAATCCTAAGTCGCTCGAATTGAGAATGAGAAAGGCTGAGGCTAACATTGCTCTCGAACAATGGCAGTATGCCATGGATGAATACTCCAATATTCTTGACCTTTATCCTACGCATCTCGGCGCTTTCTATTTCAGAGCATTTACAAATGTAAAACTCAGAAGGTATGCTTTTGCCCGTCAGGACTATGAGCAGGTGCTGAAATATGCTCCAGAGCATGAAGGGGCGCTTACAGGTCTTGTGCGTGTGGACCTTGCCGAAAACAAAATGCAGATGGCTTATGATGACGTCAATCATCTGCTGGAACTCCACGGAAAAAATCCGCAGAATTATATACTGCGTGCAGAAGTGGAAGAGGCGATGGGAAAACTGATGCTTGCTATAGATGATGTCTCCACTGCAATAGAAATGGAAGGTGACAAGATAGCTGCCAATCAGCGTCTCGGATATAATGATGACTTTACGCAATATGTGTTGCGGAGAATTGACCTCTATAAGAAGCAGATGGCAAAACTCAAGAAAAAGTCGGATAAAGAATACAAAACTCTCATTGAGAAAGATCAGAAATTACTAATGTCAAAAGGGCTTCCAAGCCAGATATTCAGGAAATAAGGAAAATGAAAATTCTTGCATCTCTTTTTATATTTGTTCTTAATATTTTACCGATAATGGCGTTGCATTCTTCGGTAGTTAACTCGTCTCCTGAGACAAAGCAGGAGGCTAAGGCGCGAAAGAAGGAGGTGAAGAAGCAACTCGAACAAGTTAAGGTTTCATTAAAGTCTGGCAGAAATCTGCAGGGAGTGGAATCTTCCCTTAACAAACTCTTGCAAGATACTTTGAATCAAAAGGATGAAAGACTGTATCTTGCTCTGTATGATGTGCTGAAAAAGCAATATCAGCAAGGAAATGAGAAGCTCTTTCTCAAGCAGAAATATGACACGGCATCTCTCTTTGTCACTGCGAGAAAAATGTTTCTGCTTCTTGACCGCTTTGATTCCATCGATGCTTTGCCAAATGATAAGGGACGTATTACGCTCAAATATCGTAAGGAGCATGCCTTCCAACTGTCCCATTTCTATCATAATCTCTACACTGGAGGCATCTATTTTCTGAATCATCAGAAATATGATGAGGCGGTACAGTTTATGGATACTTATCTTTCCGCCCCTAATTGGAATCTGTTCTCTGCCATAAAGCTTAGTTCTGACACCACTATTGCCGCTCATGCGTCCTCGGTATCATTGGTAGCCGGATATAAGAAAGGAGATTTTCCTGCAGCTCTGAAATATAAAGACCTTGCGCTCAAATATCTTCCGCGCCTTGAAATCTCCCTCCATTGTCTCTCTGACATTTATTATCAGCAGAATGATTCACTTTCTTATATCAAGTATCTGAGGGTGGGAGTGGATAGTTTTCCTACATCTACATTCTTTTTCCCACGCCTTGTAAACTGCTATTGTGATGAGGGGAAATATCAGGATGCACTTTCTCTGACAGAAAAAGTGATGAAGGCAGATACGGCAAACATCCTGTTAAGAGTGACACATCAGACACTTTTGCTCAATCTTACAAGGTATGAAGAGTGTATCAACGAAGGTATGGTGCTTCTTTCTCAGAATGATTCCATTGCTGAAGTGTATTACAATATTGCCCTTGCATACTACAATAAGGCATTGGAAAAGGAGAGTAACACTATGCTCAGTTCCGCGGAACGCACGAAAAAGGCGAATGCTCTTTACCGCAAATGCCGTCCTTATATGGAAAAATACCGTGCTCTCGCTCCTGATCAAAAAGATAAATGGCGCCCAGTGCTCTACACCATCTATCTAAACCTTAATCTGGGCAAGGAATTTTCTGAAATAGAATGATAGGTGGTTGTTGGTTGACGTTTTTTGGTTAGAATGTGTATGCCTCTTGCGGGTTTATCTCACTATAATACCAATAACCGACAACCAATAACCGATAACCCACAACCAACTCCACAATCCCCAACAAACCATGTACAAAGACATCCTCCATAATTTAGGCATCCAGACACTTAATCCTATGCAGAAGGCAGTGACCGAGGAATGCCAAGCCACCGAACGGGATATCGTAATCCTTTCTCCTACTGGCACCGGCAAGACTTTAGCTTACCTTCTTCCACTCCAGGAACAGATAGACCGTGACGATATCAATGTGCAGATGCTCGTAATAACTCCCGGACGTGAACTTGCTCTCCAGTCTTCCGAGGTGCTGAAGAATATGAAGTGTGGAGTCCGCGGAATGGCTTGTTATGGTGGTCGTCCTGCAATGGATGAGCATCGCCGTATGCGCGATGTAAATCCACAGATCGTTTTTGCCACTCCTGGTCGTCTTCTCGATCATCTGGAGAAAGGCAATATCCTTTGTGACAATGTCAGATTTCTCGTGATAGATGAATTTGACAAGTGTCTTGAGATGGGTTTTGCACGTGAGATGAATGCTATTGTCGGCTTCTTGGCTGACGATTGTCGCCGTATTCTCCTTTCTGCCACAGACCTTGACGCAATTCCTAATTATGTCAATATGGGACGTACAGCAAAGCTTTCGTTCCTTGTAGATGCAGAACAGACGAATGATAGGGTAGAGACGTATTTGGTGAAAAGCGAACAGAAGGATAAGCTTCCTATGCTTTCGCTCCTCCTTTCCGAAGTAAGCAATGAATCTTGCATAGTATTTCTCAATTATCGTGACTCGGTAGAGCGTGTGTCAGATTATCTGCGTGATAATGGTTTCCCGCACGTTGTCTTCCATGGAGGTCTCGATCAGCGCCAGCGCGAGCAAGCCCTTTATCAGTTTAGTAATGGCTCTGTAAATATCATGGTCTGCACAGACCTTGCTTCACGCGGTCTTGACATTCCGTCCATTGGAAGTATCATCCATTATCATCTTCCCCTCGCAGAGAGTGAGTATATCCATAGAGTAGGACGTACAGCGCGATGGGATGCAAAGGGAAAGACATTTTTCCTTCTTGGTCCTGAAGAGACCGTACCTGAATTTATCGATGTAAATCCAGAAGAATACGTTGTTCAGACCACTGTTTGCCGTCCGATAATGCCGTCCAGGACGACTCTTTACATCGGAAAAGGTAAGAAAGATAAGATTAGTAAAGGCGATATCGTAGGTTTTCTATGTAAGATTGGTGGTCTGAAATCCGCTGAAATAGGTCGTATTGACGTTTATGACCGTTACACATACGTAGCCATTGATCGTAAGAAATTAGCCTCTGTACTCAAGAATACCGCTGGAGTTAAAATCAAAGGTCAGCGCACTATCTTGGAGGAATGGAGCGGTAAGTAAAGCAGAATATGTGTCTTCGGCATATAATAATCTCAATGCGCATTTCCTCATTATTTATAATAGTTTTATGTATTCTTTCTTCCTGCGACCTCATAAGGGAGAAAGAACAGCCTAATATTACCCCTTGGGGAGAAGTGATAGAGGATGATGACGATGAGAATGCGGAGAAACAAGCAAATGATAGCATTGAGTCCAATCAGATGTCGCTTGGAGATATTGTCAATGCAGGCGAATTGATAATGCTTACTATGTCCGGACCTGAGACATATTATGAGTATCGCGGACATGGACTTGGCTTGCATTATCTCCTTTGTGAGAAGTTTGCGCAAAAGTTAGGTGTATCTCTTCGCGTAGAGCAATGTAGAGATACCACAGAGATGATAAAGCGATTGCGCGATGGAGAGGCTGACATTATTGCCTTTCCGCTTCCTCTTAATGGTGGGAAAACTATAATATCAAAAGCAGGGACAAAGAAAGAATCAAAGGCAAAGAAAGAAACAGCCCTGGCAAAAGACGAAAAACTGAAAACGAGTTTCAACTATAAAGGTCTGACTCTGTGTGGTGTTCATGATAGTCTCAAGACTTATTCCTGGGCAGTAAACCAGAGCAGTACGGAGCTTGCTAAAGCTCTCGACTCATGGTTTAAGGTGTCCATGATTGCCACCACCCAGCATGAGATGAAGCGCACCCTTGCCGTGGGCTTTGTCAAGCGCCATATTTATCCGTTTATGCTCAATAGGAAGGATGCAGTTATCTCGCATTATGACCCACTTTTCCGCAAGTATGCAGGAGTGGCAAACTGCGACTGGACTCTTATTGCTGCCCAGTGTTATCAGGAGTCATGCTTCGATCCTAAGGCGAAATCGTGGGCAGGAGCGTGCGGTCTTATGCAGATTATGCCGACTACGGCAGATTATCTTGGCTTACCACGAGCTCAACTCTATGAGCCGGAGGCAAATATCCATGCTGCTTGTCGATATATCGCCGATTTGCAGGGTAGGTTTACTGATGTTCCAAATCGTCAGGAGCGCTTACATTTCGCTCTTGCATGTTACAATGGAGGCTATAATCACATCCGAGATGCAATGGCTTTAGCAAAGAAATACGGCAGAAATCCGCATCGTTGGGCAGAAGTGCGTGAGTTTGTCCTCGGACTGCAGACTCCACAGTATTATAATGACCCTGTAGTGAAATATGGATATATGCGTGGTTCCGAGACGGCAGACTATGTCAATCGCATTATAGACCGCTGGAATCAGTATCGTGGAGCGACGAAAGGAAGATATGGTTCGGGCGTCAATGCCCAGCCTTTCCGCTCAAAGCGTAAGAATAAGTGGGATAAGGATAAATAACAGAGCCGTCTTTGGTTCTGTTCAAATCCTTATTATCCTTTCCCTTCCTCAAGAAAGCAACAACACCTCCAATCTCAATAGCGTAATAACAATCAGACCTCAATTCCCTCTTATTTCCTTCTCAATTACGACAATTCATCAATAGTTATAGGATAAAATGTGTGTTTTTGATTGCTATTTTGGTTACTTTTTCTTTTTTTGCGAAAAAAAATAAAGAAATTCTTGCAGTATGAAAAAAATATGTATTTTTGCAATCGGAATTTAAAAAATGTTATTTGTTGCAAAAAGACAAATACTATAACAGTAACTTTAAACCCAAATCGGTCATTAGGATTTGGGTTTATTGATATTTTATCAATGATTAGCAGTTTGTGAGCCCCTTACGAAACTTCAGTACTTAATACAAGGACTATTCTGACGCTTCTTTTGAAGCAAAGTACTCAGCGAAGAGTCTTGCAGCATTCTCTACCTTCTGTGAGCATGGGCGGACACGGTAGTATTCAGCATTACGCTCATCAGGGATGTTGGAGTTTTTTATCACTTTGCAACCCTTCATTCCGAGCAGTTCGGCACATATCACAGAACCATTTTCATCCTTGAACTTATTTACGAGACCCTGCACTACAGCATAGCAGTCTGCTTTGCCTTTTCTGTCATTACCCTCAGTCTGTCCAGCGTCAAGTCCGGCAAGCATCACCATACCGGAAACTGCGCCACACATCATGCGCATTCTGCCGACTCCGCCTCCGAAGCCTGCACTTACACGCTTAGCCATGTCTTCGTCCATGCCGTACAGGTCGGCGAAAGCGAGAAATACAGATTGACTACAGTTGTAGCCTTGCATAAATAGTTCTACGGCTTTCTGCACTCTGTCGTTGTGTTTATTTGTTGTTTTGTTCATATTCTGATATTTTTATTTGGTTTATAAAGTCGGTTTTTACGGAGATGGTATTGCCTACAGTGAGTTACTGTTTCAGATTTTCAATAGCCTTTCTGTCAGCCTCTTGTGCTTTCTTTGTAGCTTCGGCATTGGCAGAGATGGCGTCAGTCTTGCGGTGGAAACCAATACGATTGTTCTTATACGTGAGAATGAGGGAATCACCGCTCAATGAGACAAAATCGAGGGTATCAAAGACTATCTCTTGTTTATGCTTCTTTCCCATTGCATCAGGAGAAAGCATTTTTGCAGAGACAAGGATAAGTCTTCCGTTCCATGAAAACCATTGCTCATATAGCTTCACCTCAGGATATTCCACCGGACTGTCATCGTTCATGCCATTGCCACTATAGACCATTCCTACGGACTGGGCAATATGATTGCGTTTGAGAGAAAAACCGTATTCCCTTGGGATTAGATAGAGAGCCTTCTCAGAGTCTGGAAGCTCCTTGATGGCCTTTGCCTCCATGCGTTTTCTCATCTTCTCGCTGAGGTTTTTGAAGTCCTTGAAAGTAGGCATTACGGGGTAAGTCCAAGTGCCCTTGAGCAAATCCAGATTTATAATCATAGAGGTAGCGGTTGAGTCGTTTTTGTCGATCATTATTCCAATCCAGTCGCCTATCTCAGGTTTGCCTATGATATGCTTCGCTTTGTAAGCATCAATACAGGAATAAGTGACAGGGTCTTCGCCAGAAAGGGGATAGATTACTACGACGCTGTCGTTAGTGCCTTCGCAAGCCAGACCATAAATCATGGAGTCATTGACTATCTGCTTTGACACATCAATCTGCATTATCTGCTCTTCGGAGACCTTCTGTCTGCCACATGAGAACATCGTTAGAATTAGGGCAAATACTAAGGGAAAAAAGTATCTTAAATTCATTTTCTGCTTTTTGTGTTAATTGAAAAACGCCTGCAAACTTACAAATTTTTCTTTACATACTCCGTTTTATTCCTATTTTTTATGAATTAAAGCGGCAGTTTTGTCATTATTTCGCAAAAAAATGCTATCTTTGCAAGTCTTTTTAAATTTATTGACCTCACCAGTCACAACAAATTAGACATTTCTAAGTTATATTATAATATAAGGAGTCAGCCAAGCAGAATTCTTATGCCCAGAGATTTGTTTCTGCCCATAAAGTAATGCCGAAGTGAAACCTTTCAACTACTCTAACAGAAAATAACTCCAAAAATAATAAATGAAAAGATTTCTTACTATCGTAATGTTTGCCGTTCTGGGTTTTGCTTTTGCAAATGCTCAGTCCACTATGACCGATGATCAGGTGCTTCAGTATGTAATCAAGGAGCATGATGCAGGAACCTCTCAGGCACAGATTGTGACAAAACTTATGCAGAAAGGAGTGGATATTTCCCAGATTCGCCGCATAAGGCAGAAGTATGAGCGTCAGTTGAAAAACGGCGGTCTCGGCATTGTAGCCGATGAGTCTGTGTCAAAGGCGGAAAATACGCTTCGAAAGAACAATGGTGACGCAAAAAAAGGCACCAGACTCGCAAAGAACAAGAGTCGGGATAATAAGAAATCCAGCAACTATACCAGTAACAAATATAGTTCTAACAGCAATGGCAATCTCAATCAGATGGATGTGGATGCTGATGATGAGGAATACAAAGCTATAAGAACGGAACTTCAAGGCTTCGGATTTGAAGATGATGCGATGGACGAAGATGCCAATAGAGAATCGCTCTATCATGGTCGTAAGGTGTTCGGACGAAATATCTTCAATCGTGAAGACCTTACCTTCGAACCTGTAATGAACATTGCCACTCCGCAGAATTATGTGGTGGGTCCTGGCGATGAGGTGAAGGTGGATATCTATGGAGCATCCCAGAAATCGGAAGTCTATACTGTAAGCCCTGATGGCGACATTACCATAGAAGGCTTCGGACCTGTCAATATTGCAGGATTGACAGTACATCAGGCAAATGCCCGACTGAAGAGCACTCTCGGCGCACGTTACAGCAGTAGCAGCATAAAGATGACATTGGGTCAGACACGCACTATCACCGTCAATGTGATGGGTGAGGTGATGTCTCCAGGTACATATACTCTGTCTGCCTTTGCCAGCGTATTCCATGCGCTCTATATGGCAGGCGGTGTGAATGAAATCGGTACATTGCGCAGCATTAAGGTGTTTCGCAAGGGCAAGTTGCTCAGTAATGTGGATATCTACGATTATATCCTGAATGGCAAGATGAACGGTAACGTTCGCCTTCAGGATAATGATGTCATAATGGTAGGACCTTATGAATGTATCGTTGACATTGCCGGTAAGGTGAAGCGCCCTATGTATTACGAGATGAAGAAGTCGGAAAGCCTTACCACTCTTCTCCGTTATGCAGGCAGTTATGCAAGCGATGCTTACACCAAGTCACTCCGCGTAATCCGCAAGAATGGCTCAAGATACTCAGTCTTCAATGTGGCAGAATTTGATATGAGTTCCTTCCATGTGGCTGACGGAGACTCTGTTACCGTAGATTCTATCATTCCTCGTTTTGAGAATATGGTAGAGGTGAAGGGTGCGGTCTTCCGTCCAGGAATGTATCAGATAGGAGACGAGATATCCACTGTGCGTTCATTGATAGAAGCATCAGAGGGATTGACAGAAGAAGCTTTCACAGCTCGTGCCGTAATGCACCGCATGAACCGTGACCGTACGCTGAAAGTGATAAGCCTTGACATAGAAGGCATAATGTCTGGTAAATCTCCTGACGTCGCTTTGCAGAATGAGGATGTAATTTTCATCCCGACAATCAGTGAGCGACAGGACGACCGCACCATCACCATTCATGGAGAAGTGCGCTTCCCTGGCGTGTATAAATATGCAGACAATGAGACACTTGAGGATTTCGTTCTTCAGGCAGGAGGACTTAATGAGACGGCTTCCACAGTGAAAGTGGATGTCGCACGTCGAGTGAAAAATCCAAAGGCATTGACCACAGACTCTGTAATAGCAAAGACTTATAGTTTCGCTCTCAAGGACGGCTTTGTGATTGATGGTGAGCAAGGTTTCTGTCTCGAACCATTCGACGAAGTGTACGTACGTAAAAGTCCGGGTTACACAGTGCAGCAGAATATCAGAATAGAGGGAGAAGTCAATTTCCCTGGTATCTATGCACTTTCCAAACGTGAGTCACGCCTTTCGGATATCGTCAAGGCTGCAGGAGGCGTAAATAATCTCGCCTATGTGAAAGGTGCGAGATTGGAGCGCAGAATTACCCCAGAGGAGCGCACACGAATGAATCAGGTAATCAAGATGGCGCAGAACCAAACTGCTGGTGAGGATACCATCGACATCAGGAAACTGGATATTGGCGACACATACTATGTAGGAATCCAGCTTGATAAGGCAATCGAAAATCCAGGTTCAGACTTCGACCTCGTGCTTCGCGAGAACGACCGCATCATCGTTCCTGAATACACCAACACCGTAAAGGTCAGTGGCAATGTGCTCTATCCTAATACCGTGGCTTACAAGAAAGGCAAGAGCGCCCGCTATTATGTCAATCAGGCAGGAGGATTCGGAGCAAGAGCCAAGAAGGGAAGCACCTATATAGTCCACATGAACGGCACAGTGAACCAGATGGGCAAGGGAGAAAAGCCGACACCGGGCTCGGAAGTGATAGTTCCGACCAAGCCAAAGGCTGATGCAAGCAAGCTCTCCCAGTGGCTCGCCATCGGCACCTCCACGGCTTCCATCGCCACTATGATTGCCACAATCGCCAACCTTATAAAGTAACATTATTACAGGTCTTTCGTTAATTGTACATACATCGACAATGGATAAATATTTAAATATCAGCAAAGTATTTGCTAAAGTAAAAGAGAAAAAGAGAATTGTCTTTACTGTTTGGGCTATTACCGCAGTTTTATCCGCAATATGGATATTTCCTCAACCACGTTATTATACCGCCCATGTGTCTCTTGCGCCGGAGATGGGAGAAGCTAAAGAAGGTGGAGGCTTGTCTTCGATTGCTTCCAGTTTCGGTATCAATATCGGTGGAATATCTTCTATGGATGCTATTTATCCACAACTCTATCCTGAATTATTTAAGTCAACCGATTTCATGGTAGGGCTTATGAGTATCAAAGTAAGGACAGAAGATGGTAAACTGAATACTGATTATTATACATATCTGACAAAGCATCAGAAAAGCAACCCTCTTACAGCACCTTTCAAGGCAGCAGCTAAGGGGGTGAAACAAATGTTTTCCTCTGAAGAAGAATCCATACAAGGTAATATTTCAGCAGCCAATCTCAATCCTTTCAGATTGTCGAAAAAGGATATGTCTCTAATAGAGGAGGTCCAGAAAAAAATCACTTGTGTTTATAACAAGAAAAATGATGTCATTACAATATCAGTCGAGGATCAGAATCCCTATATCTGCGCTGTTCTCGCTGATAGTGTAACTGCACATCTTCAGGACTTTATAGTCGAATATCGTACAAGAAAGGCCAAGGTGGACTATGAATATTACAAGAAGATGACAGCCGAATCCAAGCATGCCTACGAAAAGGCACGCCAGCTATATGCTTCGTATGCGGATGCCAACCAGGATGTTACATTGAAATCATTCAAGGCAATAGAAGATGACTTGGAAAATGAGATGCAGTTGAAATACAATATGTATTCAGCCATGAATACACGATTGGAGACGGCACTGGCAAAGGTGCAGGAAAATACGCCTGCCTTTACTGTGCTCAATAATTCGACGGTTCCAACCTTGCCTGCCGGACCCAAGCGTGTGCGTTTTGTGTTAGGAATGCTTATTTTTGTAACTTTCATGATGGTATTCTGGTTTTCTAAAGATGAATTCCGATTACTATTCAGAAATTCTGAAAATAAAGGAGAATAAAATAACTCTATAAGCAAAAGGTATAGAATAATGCTTGATAGACTGAGAAATAACAGCTTGATTGAGAACATTTTTTCTTTATCAATATTGAATGGCCTTAATCTGATACTTCCTTTGGTTACGATTCCATACCTCGTAGCTACTGTGGGAAGTGCTCATTATGGCATATATTCTATTGTCTATTCAATAGTACAATATGCCTTACTTGTAAGTAATTATGGTTTCTCATATACGTCAACAAAGCAAATAGCTCAGAACAGGGATAACATAGAAACAGTTTCCTGGATTTTCAGTTCCACAATATTGGCTAAGATTATTCTATCTGCAATTTCAATAGTAGTATGTGCAGGAATTGTACAACTGTTTTTCCCTAAGTACATGCTTGTCTATCTTTTGGGATTAGGCATCATATTAGGTGATGTAATCAATCCTGTCTGGCTATTTCAGGGTATGGAGAATATGAAATATCTTACTATCAGCAATGGAGTTGCAAAGATAATATTTACGCTGCTCATCTTTGTTTTTGTCAGGAATAGTGATGATTATGTATATATAATATTTCTCAATTCCATAGGTTTCCTGACAGGCGGAATAGTAAGTATAGTCATTGCAAGGTTCGTTTTCCATATCAAATTCACATTAGTAGGTTTGAAGGATGCGTGGAAACAGATCAGAGAAGGACAGGTTGTGTTCTTTTCTACTGTATTTACGAATCTGTTCAATAACTCGTTTGTTGTAATTCTTGGATTATTCGTATCTGAATACTCCGTTGGCATTTATGCTGCTGTTGACAAGATAATCAAGGCAGCGAAGATTCTAGTTGACCCTATTTCCAATGCCCTTTTCCCTCATGTATCAAGGATATTCAAGGAAAACGGAAACAAGGAAAATGTCTCTCGTCTGTTCCACTACGGGAAAGTTATAGGTTGCTTGCTTCTGAGCATTGTGGTCGTGCTTGACTTGACAGCTCCATTCGTGTGCAACATATTTCTAAAGTCAATAGCAGATGAGAGCATCATGATGATAAGGCTTTTGTCCCCAGTTATAGTTCTTGGCGGACTGAACTATGTATTCGGAGTTGTTGGACTCATAAATCTTGGAAGTCAGAAGGCTTGGCTTAAGAATCTTTTCATTTCAAGTTTGGCGGGAATTTCATTTCTCTTACTAACAGTAAAGAGCATTGACATCATGGCTGCTGTTGTTGGTACGATTGTTGCAGAGCTGTCACTTTTTATAATGACAATAATCGAGCTAATCAAGCTAAAGAAGGAGGATTGCATATGCAGACAATGATATTTGACATAGATTTGGCTGGTCACCATATGGAATATCTGCATCATATCTATGCAGGTGCTCTTCGAAATAAAGAAGAAAAATATATTTTTTATCTTCCTCTTGAGTTCCAAGACAAAAAGAGACTATATGAATGGGAAAGCTCTGACAATGTAGAGTTCCGCTATTTCTCTCAACAGGAAATACATACATGTACTTGTAGCAACATTTATCTGAATTCGTGGCGTACCAGTATATTGTTGAAAAAGAAAGTAGCTGAAACCAAATGTGACAGAGTGCTGCTTATCTCTTTTGTCGAACTGATGTTGTTCATAGTACTGTTGCTTCCTTCTAAGGTAAGAGTAAGTGGTATCATTTATCGCATATACCTTTATGACTGGCAAAAGATGGGATTGTTACGTCGATTGTTGGAATGGGTAAGGTATAAGTCTGCTGTAGGGAGTAAGTGTATTGAAAGGTTACTTGTCCTCAATGACTCCTGCAGTGTCAATATGCTGAATGAGATATATTCCACGGACAAGTTTCGTCTGCTCGCCGATCCTGTCCCCAATGTGGATTTCTCAAGATTGAAGAATCTTCGTGAAGAACTGAATATTCCTGCAAACGATAAGATATATTTGCATTTCGGCGGACTGTCCCGACGCAAGGGAACGCTTGACATATTAAATGCTATTGCCATCTCAAACAGAGAAGAGATGCAGTCGCGTACGTTTGTAATTGCAGGAAAGGTATATGATGAGATAAAACCTGATTTCCAGTCTCTGCTCATTCAAGCTCGCAGGAATACAAATGTATTAGTATTTGACAGGTTTTGCACTTATGAATATCTTTATGATTTGTGCTTTACTGCAGATGTAATATTGATTCCTTATCATTTAACCAATCTTAGCAGTGGATTATTAGGGTATGCTTCTTTGTTTCAAAAACCAGTAATTGGTCCTTCTGGAGGATTGATAGGACAACTGATAAGAAGTTTTGGTCTCGGTATTACCATAAGCCATATCTGTTCAGAAGAGTTGCTGAAAGCAATAACTTATGATCATTATCCCACAGTGGATTCATCATACGCAGAAAACAACACTACAGACAAATTCATAAATACATTATTAGATGTTGAGAATAAACATAACACGGACTAAAAGGGTGATGTCAGAAATGGGAATAGCATTGTCTCTTGTCTCTATTCCATTAGGAATGATTGTCAAAGTAATATGGGGCAATATGATCTTTGGCAATCTCCTTATGGCGTTGGGATTGCTCATGATGTTCCCATACCACAGGATGAGGGATGGCATCAGCCTCAATCTTCAGTCCGGAGTAATGATATTTGTCATTCTTTCGTTCGTTTATTATATATTCTCTGATTTTGACGAACCTGTATATCTGTTATATCTCGGCGTGACTCTGTTCTTTTCGGTAGGCTTGTCATTATCCAAGTATGGGAAGGATTTCAGCCTTGATAATACAATCAGGTATATTTGGCTTTTTTCGCTTGTCAGCGTACTGGGGGGATTGTATTGCTTCGTTTCCGGCAAGTTGTCTTTCCTTTCTGGATTGTTGGATTTCAATGAAGAAGGAGATACCATTTATGATGGTCTTACTATGGGAAGCGTCTGTATTATGCAGATTATCTGTTCCTTTTATTTTATCTCAAAAGATGATAATTCGCTTTTGGAACGATATTTGATGTTTCTTTTGATAATTCTTGATTTTGTCATGACTTTGATGGCATTCAAAAGGACTCCTTTGCTGATTGCCTTGGTCATCATATTCTATTACTTGCGCAGACTAGGCTATTTGGCTCTGACACCAAGGAAAGTGATATGTTTCATTCTGGTTTTTCTTGCCATAATGGTTTATGTCATAAGTAATAGTGAATTAAGTGAAGCTGTTGCAACTATTTCAGAAAACACCTTTGAAGGAATTTCGAGTTTGGTTACAGGTGACCATACCGGTCATAGTCTGACAAATTCCACTGATGTCCGAATAGAAAACCGTGATGCGGCCTTTGGTATGATTGCCCATTTTGATGTTTTGGAATACATGATTGGCAGAGGCTTTATGACGTTTTGGTTTGATATGCCCCTTGTACAGTCTTATCTTGATATGGGCGTGATAGGCCTGGTCTTGTTCGCATTTTATACGGTCTATTTGCCGTTATATTCCGTTTTTTCAAAAATCAGGAAAAACCGCATTGTCCTATTATGTGGAATGTTTGCATTCCCAGGAGCTGTATGCTGTTTGACTAATGGTCATCCTTATTTCCAGTCATTATGGATGCCGGTCAGTCTGTTATGCTTCGTACTTGATGAAGATTGGAAGATTCAAGGAAAAAAAGAATAATTGTCAATTCAAAAGTGAATGATTATGTTTAATATACCAATATTATTTGTTTTCTTCAACCGAAAAGATATCGCTATGCAATCCTTTGAAAGGATAAAAGCGATAAGACCTTCGACTCTGTATCTTGCACAGGACGGTGCGAGGCAAGATCGTGGAATGGAAGAAAAGGAAGTTATCAAGGAGCTGCGTCAATCTATTATTGATAGTATCGACTGGGATTGTGATGTGCATACTCGATTCATTGAGTACAATCTCGGTTGCGCAAACGGTGTAAAGACTGCAATAGACTGGATGTTTGAAACTGAACAGTATGGAATTATATTAGAGGACGACTGCGTGGTGGGAGACAGTTTCTTCAATTATATGGAGGATATCTTGTTGCGGTTTAAGGACGATATGCGAATCGGAATGGTTGCAGGGACAAATCCTCTCAAGTCTTTCAAGAGCGAGTCATCTTTCATATTCTCTCGTTTCAAAAGTTGCTGGGGATGGGGCACATGGGCTCGTGCTTGGAAAAACATGGATATGAATATGTCCTGGCGCGATACAGACTGCGAATCTGTAATCAATAACAGCGGCTTCAATGGTGAACATAATTCCAAATGGTATTTCCAGTTGAACTGTATAGACAGAAAACACGTATCAGCATGGGATTGGCAATGGTATTTCTCACTTGCTGCTCAAAATCAATTGTGTGTCTATCCTTCGGTGAATCTCGTTTCAAATATCGGCAATGATGCAGAGGCTACTCATACCTCATTTTCCAATATAACTTTAAAAACCGGAGAATTGCAGTTCCCTTTGAAAGCTCCGTGTGTCTTTGCCCCATGTTACCAGTTTGAAAGGATGTTCTCTGCAAATGAAAATTCGCTGAAAACAAGACTCGCGCGTATGTTGCCTCATTCTGTAAAAAAAATAATAAAAACAATTTTATCAATATGAATTTCAAAATCAAAACGCCTGTCGGAATATATAAATATAAGATGGTACCTTTGTTTCTCGGGGTCAAGAGAATAAACAAAGAGATTTCCAGAAGAAATCTTGCCCTGTTCTATGACATCCTTGCGGAAGCTGGCGTGAGAGTGTTTCTTGCATACGGCACTATGCTTGGTGCTGCACGTGAACATGATTTCATTGCACATGATGAAGATATCGACCTCGGAATGTCGAAGGAATATAAAGACAAACTATTCTCCAGCCTTTTCAAGCTCCGTGAAAATGGGTTTGAGGTTTGTCGTTATGATCGTCGTGGAGTCATCTCTTTTATGAAGGAAGGGGAATATATTGACATCTATATTTATGGAAAAGATGAAGATGGCATTGTTTCATGTGGACAGGAAGTAATGCCGGAGTGTTTTCTTCAGGATTTGGCGGAATTCGATTTCCTTGGGAAGAAATATCTTGCTCCGAGGGAATGGGAAAGATATCTTCTGTTCTGGTATGGTGATAATTGGAGAACTCCAATCCAGTATGCCCAGTTTGATATGCCTGCATGGAAAAAGAAGATAATGATTTCTCTGCAATATATCAAGGAATTTCTTCCTGATTGCATTTTCTATGCTCTCCTTAAAAATAAGATGCAGAAGTATCGTGCTCCTTATGAGAAGAAAATTCGTGAGCAGTTCATGTAGTTGATTACATAATAAGAACTAAACGATGAAGGTTTCACTAATTACAGTAACATATAACAGCGCTCAGACGCTTCGTGACACAGTGGAGTCCGTGTTGAGGCAGGACCATGACGATGTGGAGTATATCGTGGTGGACGGTGCTTCTACGGATGACACGGTGAAGATATTGCGTGAGTATGAGCCGCGTTTTGAGGGACGGATGAAATGGATATCGGAGAAGGACCGTGGACTTTATGATGCCATGAACAAGGGCATACGTATGGCTACTGGCGATGTGGTTGGGATTATCAACAGCGATGATTTCTTCACTTCTGACGATGTGCTGAGCACGGTGGCTGAACAGATAGGAGATAATGATGCCGTCTATGCAGACATACATTTCGTAAGACCGGATAATCTCGGGAAATGTGTGAGGTATTACAGCAGTAAGAAGTTTCGTCCGTGGGCGATGCGCTTTGGCTATATGCCGGCACATCCTTCTTTCTATGCCCGCAGGGAAGTGTTCGAGAAGTATGGTCTTTATTCTCTCGATTACAGTATAGCTTCGGATTATGACATGATGGTGCGACTATTCTGTAAACATAGAATTAAGGCGAAATATGTAGAGAAGGATTTCGTTACCATGCGTACTGGAGGACTTAGTACAAGTAGTATTTCTCATCGTCTCCAACTTACCCGTGAAGATGCAAAAGCATGTCGTAAATATGGCGTCTATTCCAATTTTATTCTTTGCTCAGTGAAGTATATTACTAAGGTTTTTGAGTTTATATAAAACCGTCTAAAGGAAGTAGAGGGAATGTTTAATTATGCATCGTGAATTATTCATTATGAATTCATGGTGAATTCTAACTTCCCTCAAATCTCCCTTCTCCATTCTGTGCCAGTGATTTTCTCATGTTTTGCAATGAAATAATTGATGACGATATGCATGAGGCAGAAGAATAGGATGTCTGCCACGATGATAAGCGTCTGGCTGAGGTAGGCAGCTACGAGATAGTTGCATACTATGATGAAGAGAGAGCAGAAGAGGATGCACGCCATCGTGTATTTCGGTCCCATTCCTGTGCGGAGCAGTTTGTGGTGGATATGATTCTTGTCTGGCAGGAATGGGTTGCGTCCATCGCGTATTCTTGACGCGAAGACGCGGACAACGTCGAGCATAGGTATTACCAATGTGCTTAATGCTATGATGCCTATGTTGTGGAGGTGGATATTCCATACAGCGTTGGCTTGCCAGAAATGCAGGATAAGAAAAGAGAGCGTGTAGCCCAATGTCAGAGAGCCAGCGTCGCCCATGAATATCTTGTTTTTCTTTTGGAATACATTATAATAATAGAAAGCAACCACCACACCGAGAAAAGCGACTGCAAGCATTGCCCAGATGGTGTCAAAGTCTATGATGTAGAGAGCTGCGATTACAGTCAATGCAATGGCTGAAAGTCCTGAAGCCAGCCCGTCAATGCCGTCGATAAGGTTCATGGCGTTGGTGACATAGACCACAAACAGAATTGAGATAGGCATTCCTATCCAGAAAGGTACCTCGTCTATCATAAAGACGTGGGAAAAGTCTGCTATCCATAATCCGCTGATGCAGAGCAAAGATGCGGAGATTATCTGCACGATAAACTTTACTCTGTAACTGACGCCATGTATGTCGTCATAAAGTCCTACGGCATAGAGCATTAGGCTTCCTGCTATATAAGCCAGGAAATGCTGTACATTAGTGCCTTTCCATAGTGCTTCCACATCATATCCGATGCGAATCAATATGACGAGTAAGGAAGAAATTACTATTATAATCACTGGGATGAACACCACGCCACCGAGTCGCGGAATTGGTAATTTGTGCACCTTACGGCTGTCTGGCAAATCATAGAGGTGCAGTGTCTTTGCAATGGATACTATATATGGTGTGAGAAATAGTCCTGACAGGAGTGTTGTGGCAAAGACTATTAGTAGGATGATGAGAGTATTCATAGTTGGGTTTTATAAGTGTTGTAAGTATGTTATAGTATTCGATGGGCTTTATATAAGCAGGATAACAAAATATTATTGATTACCTATTTACTTTATTATAACGGCATGAAAGTGTTTTTATTTCATTTTTCTATGCAAAAAGGTATGTATTTGTCACAATAAATGACGTCTTATGGTGTTATAATAATAGGATGGTCGATAAAAACACTCCATTCCAAAATGAATCTTTACTACCAACTGAATGACAAAAGAGACAGAACCACATATTTCATCATTTTATAGCAAGTACTTGAAGAGGGTGCTTGATTTCTTTGTTGCAAGCATCTGTCTTGTTATCTTTTCTCCTCTGATTATCTTCTGTTGGCTTGCCATTAAGAAAGAGCGTAGCGGTCCTGCGCTATTTACGCAGGAGAGGATAGGCAAGGGAGGCAAACCATTCAAGATCTATAAGTTCAGATCCATGTATGTGGATGCAGAAGAGGACGGTCCCGACCTCGCTACAGAGAATGATGAGCGCCTTACCCCTACGGGAAAGTTTCTCCGTGCGCACCATCTTGATGAGTTGCCTCAATTGTGGAATGTGCTTAAAGGCGATATGGCTTTTGTAGGTTATCGACCAGAGAGAAAGTTCTACATTGATAGAATAATGGAGAATGATGCCCGATACGAACGCCTTTATGCCTTTCGTCCTGGTGTCACCAGTTATGCTACGATCTATAATGGTTACACTGATACGATGGAAAAAATGCTTCGCAGACTGGAGTTAGACCTCGGCTATATGGAGAATTGCTCTTTTCTCACAGATGTGAAGATTACCTGTCTCACTTTCTCCAAGATAGTTTTCGGAAAGAAATTTTGACAGGTGGCAAAGATGTCGCGTGCCAAAGTCTTTCTTCATAGGAAACAAAACTCACTCTTCCACCCCAATAATAATGAACAAGATAAAAGACTCCAGAATAATCGAACTGCCTAAGATTGCCGACCCGCGTGGCAATCTCTCCATTATAGAACAGTACAAAAATGTGCCGTTTGAGATTCGTCGTGTCTATTGGATCTACGATGTCCCTGGAGGCTTCGATCGTGGTGAGCATGCTTTCAAGGATAATGAAGAGATGATTGTGGCGCTCTCTGGCTCCTTTGATGTGGAAATAAGCGACGGAACGGACAAGAAGGTCTTTTCGCTCAATCGTTCTTATCGTGGACTTTACGTCCCAAAAGGGCTGTGGAGGAGAATGACCAATTTCTCTACAAATTCGCTTGCCCTTGTCCTTGCGTCAAAGGATTACTCTGAGGATGATTACATAGAGAATTATAATGATTACCTGAAATGGATTGCTGAATATGAAGAAAACGGTATTTGAATGCTCACTGCTCGAACTGACCAAAGTACATCATCCTGAGGGTAATCTTACTTACGTCTATCAGAATGTTCATGTGCCATTCCCGGTCAATCGTGTGTTCTACAGTTATGATATTCCTGCCGGAGAAAGTCGTGGAGCTCATGCACACAGGAATTGCTGGCAGATGATAATCGCGGCTTCAGGAAGCTTTGAAGTGGTGCTCGATGATGGAACAAATAAGCGCACGGTATTGCTTAATCGTCCGTTCTTTGGGCTTCTGGTGCCTCCTGGCATTTGGTCGTCGGAGCAAGGATTCTCTTCAGGCAGTATCTGTCTTGTCCTTGCTTCTGAGGCTTATTCAGAGGAAGATTATATTCGTGATTATGATGAATATTTGGAGTGGATTACAGAAGAGTTACAATGATAAAGTTTCTTGACATACAGGCTATTACTCGTCAGCATAAGGATGAATATGAGCAGGCAGTCAGTAGGGTAGTGGACTCCGGTTGGTTTCTGCAAGGGGAAGAAATTGCTACCTTCGAAAGTGCTTATGCTCAATATATTGGCACTCCTCATTGTGTCAGCGTAGCAAGCGGACTTGATGCTTTGCGCCTCATTATTCGCGGATATAAGGAGTTGGGAGTGTTTCATGAAGGCGATGAGATTATAGTGCCTGCCAATACTTATATCGCCACAATCCTTGCCATTACTGACAATGGGCTTATCCCAGTACTTGTCGAACCTACATGGGAGAATCTGGAGATTGACGTTAGCCGTGTGGAGGAAGCCATTACGCCACGTACCCGTGGGGTTATGATAGTTCATCTCTATGGTCGCCTGGCTTATGATGAGCGTCTTGAGGCTATTTGCAGAAAGTATGGACTGAAATTGATGGAAGACTGTGCCCAAAGTCATGGATGCACATGGAATGGCAGAAAAACCGGTTCGCTTGGCGATGCGGCAGGACATAGTTTCTATCCAGGCAAGAATCTTGGAGCCTTTGGTGATGCTGGTGCCGTAACTACCTCAGATTCAGAACTCGCAGATGTGGTTCGCATATTGGCAAACTATGGTAGTCAGAAGAAGTATTCTTTCAAATATGAGGGAATAAACAGTCGAATGTCGGAGATAGATGCGGCTGTCCTTTCTGTCAAATTAAGGTATCTGGATGCTGACAATGCTCGTCGTCAGGAAATAGCGCATTATTACTACAATCATATCTCCAATCCTATTATCTCGCTTCCTTCTCGTCTTCCAGACAGTAGGAATGTCTATCATCAGTTTCCTGTTTTCTGTGAGCATCGCGATGCTTTGCAGGCTTATCTTGCAGACTGTGGCGTCCAGACGATGATACATTATCCAGTCGCTCCTCATCATCAGGAGTGCTATGCTAAAGCAAAATGGAATAATCCTCGTCTCTCACTTCCCATCACCGAGAAAATTCATGCTCAGGAATTGTCCATTCCGATAAATCAAGTACTTGCCACAGATGAGGCTCATATTGTCGTAGATGCACTCAATTCTTTCATTGGATGATTATTCTGTCAGTCATATGGCATATCATTATTTGGGGTTCTTCCGGCATTTGGAGTGATAATAATTATTGTCTTTATCAGATAACAAGTTTATATAAGAGATGGGCTTGAGGATAAGAGGTGGCAACAACCTAAAGAAGTATCTATCCTTTAAAATGTGGCTTTTTTAACTGTTGTTAATACTTTTTCCTGCACTTTTTATGAAAAAAAAATTTGTTGTTTGTAATTCCACCATTCCACCTCTGTGTGATTATCGCTTTGATAGTCAGGCGATTGCGCGTGGTGGAATTACGGGTGGAATATAGGTGGAATTACATGAAGTTCCACCCATAATTCCACCATAATTCCACCATAATTCCACCTAATCTAACACTTTGATTATTAAATACATAACACCTGTAAGGTGGAAGGGTGGAATTTTAAACGAAATAAAATATTTTCAGAGAATAATAGCCGAAAAGTTATGAATAAATGTTAAAATAAGCCATTTTGACGCCCCAACTTGCTCCAGAAACCTTCTCCAACCGCTTCTTGGAGTGGCTTTTTTTAGTTACGGATTGTCAACTTGGATCTCAAGGCGAAGAACGAAACTTTTCTTCCCTCAATGGGGTGGGAGGCGGGCTGTTGTAAAAGCTATGATATTGCAGTGTAAAAGCATAGTTATTGGGTGGTAAAAGCATAGTTATTGGGTGGTAAAAGCTATGCTTTCAGGATTTGCTACAAAGCACTGTGACTTTAACTGTGTCATTAGGTGCTTTTTTGTTTTGCTTATATCTAATCAATCGAGGAAAGAACTCTTGTAGAATAATTTCAGCGACTATCAGTCTAATCCCTAACTTGGACTGGACGGATAGTCGCTGAAATATTAGTGATAGTATGTGTTCCTGTTCCATACTTCGTCACGTAATAGTTGTTTGCACTTTGTCAAACAGCAGAAAGAAATCGACGGACGAAGTATGGTCCTATGTTTTATTGCATTCAACTAATATTCTATTTGCGAGCTGAAAGCAATACAACATTCTCCACATGAGGAGTATGAGGGAACATATCTACAGGCTGAACTGCCTCTACCTTATAATCGCAATCTAATAGTTGCAAGTCACGAGCTTGAGTAGCAGGATTGCAACTCACATAGACTATACGCTTAGGATGCGCACGAAGAATGGTATTAACCACATCCTGATGCATTCCTGCGCGTGGTGGGTCGGTTATTATAACGTCAGGCTGACCATGCTCTGCAATAAAATCATCTGTAAGAATATCCTTCATATCGCCAGCATAGAAGTCCGTATTGTCAATTTCATTTACCTGAGAATTGATTTTAGCATCTTCGATGGCTTCTGGAACATACTCTATACCTACGACTTTGCTCGCCTGACGAGCTACGAAATTGGCAATGGTACCAGTGCCAGTATAAAGGTCGTAAACAATTTCAGCCCCTGTTAGTCCAGCAAACTTGCGAGCTACACTATAGAGATGATAAGCCTGCTCCGTATTCGTCTGATAGAATGACTTTGGTCCTACCTTAAACTTCAAGTCTTCCATCAACAGGAATATGTGATCATTTCCCTTGAAAAGATGAATTTCCTGATCGCCAATCGTGTCATTGCATTTCTGATTGTCGAGCCACATGAGTGAAGTAATCTGAGGAAATTTATCCGCAACAAACTGCAGAAGATCCATAGCCTGGCTTTTGCTCTCTGCAAGTGCCTCTTCTGATGTGTGGTCAAAATGATACTGGAGTATAACCATCCATTCACCAGAATTGCTACACCTTATTATTATATCACGCAAAAGTCCTACTTGCTGACGAAGATCAAAGAATGATAAGTTGTGCTCATACGCATAGTCACGTATCGAATTACGGATGTCATTATGCAAATCATCCATGAGCCAGCATTTCTCGATAGGATATATTTTGTCGAAAGCACCAGTGATGTGAAAACCTATACCATTCATCTGGTCATACTTTGTTCCTGCAGCCACCTCTTCTCTGGTCAGCCAGCGCTTATTGCAACATCCGTAGTCGAGCTTGTTACGATACTCCTTTGTCTTCACAGAACCAAGTATAGGCATAAACTCAGGCAACTCTATTTTGCCAATACGATGAAGCTGATCGTACACCTGTTTCTGCTTGGCGCGTATCTGCTCTTCATAAGGAAGGTTTTGCCACTTGCAGCCTCCGCAAATGCCAAAGTGCTCGCAAAAAGGCGTAGCTCTCACATCGCTATATTTATGAAATTTCACCACCTCAGCTTCGGCATAAGAATGCTTTTTCCTGCGAATCTGCAAATCCACAACGTCACCAGGAACGCAGAAAGGCACGAAAATCACGAGATCATTTATTCTGACGAGACTCTTGCCTTCTGCGGCAATGTCCGTAATCGTCACGTTTTCAAGAAGTGGTAATGGTTTCTTCTTTCTTGACATCTTATTTCTATTTGTTGTTATTTGTATGAAAAAAGCGAATTGACAATGGAGGACCGATCATGATTTCTATTCCACGGATGGTATTAGAAATCTATTGATGAGGGCAAAAAGAAGGTTTAACCACACAGTTCACCATATATCTCCAATTCCTTTTTTATGACATATTTTGAAAAATCCGAATTCTGGACAAAGTTACACATTTTTTTTGTAAAAAACGCAAACTAAGGTAAAAATCGTCTAAATACGCACAAATAACACAAAAAGCACAATGATAATTTGGAATGAAAAGAAAAAAAAATTAACTTTGTACCCTGTTAATAAAAAGGCTGGCCCTAAACAAAAGCTTTCACAATGTCAATCTATTATTTTAAACCGTATCTTGACGAAGGTACATACCGAATGAATCATTGACCATAAAAGCATATACAGAGCCAATCTAAAATGTATAATGAATTAAAAAGAATTTGGCTAATATAATAGGTATTAACGTCAAAACTATACACAACTAAATAGAAAACATGACACAGAAAAGAGTTTACACTTTCGGCAACGGTAAAGCCGAAGGTAATGCGCAAATGCGCGAAGCACTGGGTGGCAAGGGTGCCAACCTCGCTGAAATGAATCTTATCGGTGTTCCTGTCCCTCCAGGTTTCACCATCACAACGGACACATGTAATGAATATTACAAAGTCGGCGAAGAAAAAATCAAAGAACTTCTTCAAGATGAAGTAAAAGCCGCTGTTGCTCATACAGAGGCTTTGATGAACTGCAAGTTTGGATCTGTAGAGAATCCTCTCCTCGTATCAGTACGTTCTGGTGCTCGCGCTTCTATGCCTGGTATGATGGACACAATCCTCAACCTCGGTCTCAATGACGAAGTAGCTGAAGGACTTGTAAAGAAGACTAACAACCCTCATTTCGTGTATGACTCTTACCGCCGTTTCGTACAGATGTACGGTGATGTGGTAATGGGTCTTAAGCCTGTAAATAAGGAAGATATCGACCCATTCGAGGCTATCATCGAGAAGGTAAAGGAAGAGCAGGGCGTTGTTCTCGATAAGGACTTGTCTGTAGAGTCTCTTAAGAAACTCGTAGAACTCTTCAAGGCTGCTATCAAGGAGCAGACTGGACAGGACTTCCCTACCAATCCTATTGACCAGCTTTGGGGCGCTATCTGTGCAGTATTCCGCTCATGGATGAATGAGCGCGCTATCCTTTATCGTAAGATGGAAGGAATTCCTGACGAATGGGGTACTGCTGTTTCTGTAATGGCTATGGTGTTCGGTAACATGGGCGAAACATCTGCTACCGGTGTATGCTTCTCTCGTGATGCTGGTAACGGTGAAAACCTCTTCAATGGTGAGTACCTCATCAATGCACAGGGCGAGGACGTGGTAGCTGGTATCCGTACTCCACAGCAGATTACTAAAATCGGTTCTCAGCGTTGGGCTGAGCGCGCTGGTATCTCAGAGGCTGAGCGCGTAGCAAAGTATCCTTCTATGGAAGAAGCTATGCCTGAACTCTATAATGAACTTGATGCCCTCCAGAATAAATTGGAGCAGCACTATCATGATATGCAGGATATGGAGTTCACCGTTCAGGAAGGTAAACTTTGGTTCCTCCAGACTCGTAACGGCAAACGTACCGGTACTGCAATGGTGAAGATTGCGATGGATCTTCTCCATGAAGGTATGATCGATGAGAAGACTGCTATTCTCCGTTGTGAGCCTCAGAAGCTCGATGAGTTGCTTCACCCTGTATTTGACAAACTCGCACTCTCTAAGGCTAAGGTTATTACACAGGGTCTCCCTGCTTCTCCTGGTGCAGCTTGTGGTCAGATTGTGTTCCATGCTGACGATGCTCAGGAATGGCATGCTGATGGCCATAAGGTTATCATGGTACGTATCGAGACGTCTCCAGAAGACCTCGCTGGTATGTCTGCAGCAGAAGGCATCCTTACAGCTCGTGGCGGTATGACTTCTCACGCTGCCGTTGTAGCTCGTGGAATGGGTAAATGTTGCGTATCTGGTGCTGGAGCTATCAATGTGGATTACAAGAAGAAGACTGTAGAAATCGACGGTACTGTATATAAAGAAGGCGATTACCTATCTCTTAATGGTACTACAGGTCAGGTATATGAAGGTCAGATTGAGACAAAGGCAGCAGAACTGTCTGGTGACTTCAAGGAACTCATGGACCTTTGCGATAAGTACACCAAGATGCAGATTCGTACAAACGCTGATACTCCTAAGGATGCTGAAGTAGCTCGTGCATTCGGTGCAAAGGGTATCGGACTTACACGTACAGAGCACATGTTCTTCGATGACCAGAAGATTGTAGCAATGCGTGAAATGATTCTCGCAGACTCTGTAGAAGGTCGTGAGAAAGCTCTCGCAAAGCTTCTTCCATACCAGAAGTCTGACTTCTACGGCATTCTCAAGGCAATGGACGGCTACCATGTAAATATCCGTCTGCTCGACCCACCTCTCCACGAGTTCGTACCTCACGATTTGGCTGGTCAGGAGAC